>Ga0208636_100037_pt1 | contig 180253 bp, 181 predicted proteins | sample LakWasM103_HOW12_2_FD_183921 | JGI IMG/M metagenome (GOLD analysis project Ga0208636, IMG submission 183921) | Freshwater sediment methanotrophic microbial communities from Lake Washington under simulated oxygen tension - Sediment Metagenome... | ecosystem: Environmental > Aquatic > Freshwater... | reverse complement strand
GGCTTACGATATAATCAAACTCGAGGATTACTAATATAAATTTTGAGGAATTGATCTGTATGAAAAAAATCTTTGTGCTGATTTCTACCTTAACAATTTTTTCTTTTTCATCGTTTGCTCAAACGAGGCGCGAAGATCTTGATGCTGAAATCAAGGCCATTATGAAAGCGCGCGATGAACTGATGCGTTCATTACTTGAGGACGATTCTTTTTCTAATTTTGATAAACGTTTCAATGATCTCATTAAAAAATTTGATGATGATTCTTTTGGCGGATCTATGCAAGGCCTGCAAATGGGAGCCGTTGTTGGTGAATACGATTGGCGCGAAACAGACACTCATCAGATTCTTGCCGTCAAAGTCAAACAGATTAAAAATAGACCTCTCGATATAAAAATAGAGAAAGGGTTTGTACGCTTAAAAGGGGATGTGGAAGAAGTTCTCGATTATCCCTCGAGAAAAGGCGGAAAAAAAGTTTCGAAAGTTCATTTTGAAAGAAGCTTTTCCATTCCAGATGGAGTCGATCAAACGAATCCTGAATTTGAAAACAAAGACGGAGAACTTCTTATCAAGTTTAAAAAATTAAAACCTGTAAGAAGCTCTCCGGAAAAAAAGAATTCGACGAAGAAACAACAAAATCAAGAGACAGATCGTGAACCAGTCGAACGCGATTCTGAAGATGCTATTATTTAGCGGAAGAAACAGCGCTTAGCTTTGAGTGTCTCGTATTGTTTCATGAGATTGTCATTGCCCTGAGCTTTGTCTTTCAACGTTCTATAGAAAGCTTCTTCTGTAGTGACATTATCTTTTTCCGCTCGACCGGCCACTTCATTTAACGTTTTTGTCCATCCACTCATGTCGGTTGCGGACATATCATCTGCGACAATTTTCCAGAACTTTTGAGGATTTTTCGGGTCGATGATATTGGTTTTTCCATTGCGGGTTGAAACTTTTTTGATCGCTGAAATCAGTGCCTTCTGATCCGGAGTTCCGCTCTCGGCGAGACCTAGAAAAAGGGCCAGGGATTTTTCTTCGGAAGGGGCAACAACATCCGGAGTGACCTTTGAATAATCGCCGAGACCCAATCTTCTCATGCGTGAAGATATAAATGTATTGAGCTCGGCCGGATTTTTAGGAAGTACTTCATTGAGAACTTTTGCCGCGCTCGCGTTTTTTATATTTTCGACAGTAAATTTAAAACCATTTTTTGCGAGATTGTCATTTACACATTCGGCGCAGGTGATGATAACAGATTTACCGTGGCGGTTGGCGAGATAAATAATATTGTTGACGGTTTTCACCACATCTTCTTTTGAAAGTTGACCTTCTGATTTATCTAATAAGAGTTGAAGTTCTTTTCGTACGTTTGCATCTGCACCTGTGACGGGAAGATTGGCAATTGCAAGAGAGAGTTCCTGTTTAGTTAAATTTTTCTTGGAAGCGAGAGCGGCGAGGGCAGAGCCCATGTAGCTTTCGACCATCTTGGCATCATTTCCACTAATGCCGTATTTGCCGAGGATTTCCACGATGCCGGAACCGGAGACGACATAATCGACTAGTTTCGCGGAACCCGCATGCGCATTGATGGAAAGAACTGTTGTAAGAGTCAGTGTGAATATTGTTTTTTTCATATGGTTTCCTCTCTTGTCTTAAAAAAGATTTGTAATGTAAGTCCAGACTTTCATCCAGAACGGTTCTTTTGCACTCGCAATTCCTCGAGTCCCTTGCGCCTCGGTTTCCGCTACGACAGGAACATCGAGAACTACTTTTGTCGCTTCTTCCTTTGTAATGATATTATTCTCAAGCGCTTTTTGTGTCAGTTCCTGGCGAAACTTCGGATGGGCGACGTTGATCAACTCGATCGCTCTTTCAGAAAGACTTTTTCCTTTCAGCATCGCGATTCCGTATTCAGTGACAACGTAGTGAACACTCTCTGCAGGAGTTGTGACGTTGCCTTTATACAGATCTAGACCGATCGTTGAAAAAGACCCATTCTTCGCTGTTGAGCGAATCGCAATGATCGATTTTCCACCTTTGGCCCTTGAGGCCGCTGACATGAATTCTACTTGTCCACCTGGAGAAGAAAGTCTTCCTTCTGGCCCCATCTCTGCATTGACAGCGCCACGAAGATCAACTTGAAGAGCAGTGTTCACTGCATGGAATTTTTCTGTATTTTGAATGAGGGCCGGATCGTTCACTTTTTCGGTTGAAACAAACTCGACGGCCTTGTTGTGATTCAGCCATTTGTAGAGATCTTCTGATCCGTAGGCAAATCCTGTTTCAGCTTTGGTCGCAATTCCGCGCTCCATAAGATCTTTTAAACCATCACCAAACATTTCAGTTGAAATCGCAAGACCTTGTCTGTTATTGGCCTCAAGACCGTCAGCTAATCCGCCAAAAATATTCCCGATACCAACTTGCAAGGTCGCCCCATCATCAATGAGTTTGCCAAGATTGTATCCGATATTTTTTTCCACTTCTGTAAAGGGGACAACAGGAGGGCCTGCTAGTTTTGCCGTACTTTTGAAAACGCCGGAAAGTTTGCTGGCGTGAATTTTATTCACTCCATGAGTGAAGGGAACATTGGGGTTTACTTCCGCAATGATTTTTATATTTGGTCGCGCTTCAAGAATTGCATGAATCATGTCGTAATTCGGACCGAACGAATGAAATCCATTCTCGTCAGGTGGACTCACTCGCACGACGATTGCATCGTACTGGAAATCTTTCATGGATGGATCGCGCATGTAACGAGGGAAGTCTGAAAGATATCCAGGCACATAAGAAATTTTACCTTCATTGTGAAGTTTTCTCATGTTGCTTCCGACGAACAATGAACGGAACCGGATTTTTTTCTCTGGCAATTCTGCGGCCGTTCTCAATGTTGATTCGTTAATACCGTTAACAAGAATGGAAATATCAAAACCTTTTTGTAAAGCACCGGCCCTTTGAATGAGCGCACTCATCGCTTCAGGGGAAGCCCCTGCGGCGATAGGGAAAAAGATTTTTGCGCCGTCAGGGATCTGATTGACAGCTTTCATTAACTCGCCCTGAGGATCGTGCCCAAGACCTTTAATAATATTGGTATAAGGAATTTGTGGTTCAGGAGGAAGGAAGTTTCTTAAAGAAGTATTGAAAGCTTCTTTTCCTTTTTCACCATTGACGAAAACAACGACTCCCGAATGGCGTTGATCTGCGGCGTGCATAAGTCGGCGACCGATTTCGTAGTGAGCACTTGATCTCGAAACTCCAAGTTCGTTAAAAAGATATCGACGCTCTTCCGCTGTCGCTTCTTTTTTGGTTGTTCCTAATTCAATACTCGCCGTCCAAGCTACGCAGTTGTCGGATTTACAAGGTCCTCTTTGATCTGGATTGGCGAGAAAGTGTTTTACGTTTTTCGCTTCGGCAGAATCAAGTTCCATAATGTGTGCATAACCCCACACCGGATTTTTCATTCTTTCAGGATAGCGGTTGAACCCGCCTTTAATCATCCACTCTTGCGCCCAGACATCTCTTGTTAAATCTTTTTTACCCCAACGGTAAATTTGCGCTTTGGGATCTGACGAAGTTCTAAGAACTCCTGAAACATATTGATCAGGGACTTCGTATCCGAATTCAAGAGCGAGGACAGGGTTTTGATCATCTTCAAGATTAAAAGCTTTGAGATATTTTTCCACCATCGCTTGATCATTCATATCAATAGCGACAAAAAGCCTTTCAACTTTTCTTTGGGGAGGGCCCACTTGCATGACTTGCCAGGGAAGATTGTTTTCATCAGCAAATGATTTCAATTTGCTCATGAGGTGTGCGGATTCGGAGTAACCTTGTTCCGCTTTTCTTGCTATCAGTTTCTCAGCGAGGGCAATACAACTGTCGGCCGCAAGCGCTTGCGTGAGAAAAAGAGAAAGCAGGAGAAAAATCGAAATGAATTTTTTCATCATAAATTATTCCACTGGTTTTTGAGGTCCGGTTGGCCAAGATGTAAATGCACCTTTTGCCTCATAGACACCTTTATTAAAATTATCTTTGTTAGCAACTTCATCATACACAAGAATCGCGCTCACGCGTTTGTTACGGGCATCGCCGACTCCATAGTCACTAGTGACACCAAGATCTTTCAGAACTCGGTTGTAATTTTTTGATCCATCATAAGAGACGAGCCAGCGAATAAAATCTGCTTTTTTCTCAACGGTGTTGATCGAGGACGGGTATTGTCCTTCAAAAAAAGCGATGATTTTGGGATGCGTGGCCAATTCAGGAGCGAGTTGGTTTGGATCGTAATTCAAAATAAAATCTTTGTACTGATTCAGTTTTTCCTGCACTTCTTTTTTTGCAAGATAGTCATCAGGATTTTGCAATCCCATAGACTGCAGTTTTCCTTGAAGCTCATTGATGTGAGAACTCACGGCCTGAGCTTTACAGAAAATAAAGCAATGCTCACCACCAGTGTTCAAGAGGAAAGGATGATCTTCCGTTTTAAAATCTTTAAAAGAAAACTTAACTCTGAAGATCGCGGCCCTTCTGATTCGTTGATAGAAATCGATGATCTTTTTTTCATCGGGAGTTAAAAGATAAGCGACTTCAAGAATAGTTCCTGATTGTGTCGTTCGTCTTGCGGTATAGGCATTAAACTCTTTCCAGGCAAGTCCGGTTTTATGAAGCTCCCCAAATCCGCGGTAGCCAGGAGCATCTACATCGATAATAAAATTTCCAGTTCTCATGAGGCCGTGATCATTTCCATATCCCGGCTGAAGGGCAACATCAGTCCCGTAACTGTTTTCAATAAAATTTTTCAGTTTCGGCGCTGAATCGCGATTGACCAGAACAAAGGGGATTTCTTCACCGTAGGCATTTTGCTTCATAAAAACGGGCACACCATTTTTCTTGGCAAAGGCGGCGACAAAACCTCTGTGGTTTACGTGAGCATCAAGATTAACCTTCTTGGCCACATCTCCATCAATCTTCGTCATCAAGTTTTTGATGAGATCGAGGCAGTTGTCAGCAGTGAATGCCGGTGTCGCAAAAAGCGTGAGGGTCAACGATCCCGCAATGAGAGAGGAGCGAGCTAATGCCTTACGTAATTGTGTTTTCAAATATTTCACCTCTTGAAAAAAGAGTACCCGCGCATATCGGTCAAATATTGCGCATTCATTAATTAAAAAATAAAAAGCGCCGATAAAACAACGTCTTAGTCGGCGAGGGAAGAATGAATAAGTTTTTAGGTGTAGTGGTTTTACTGAGTTTAACGGCCTGTGCGAGTTCTCCTCGTAGACCTTCTTCAACTATTTTTACTTGTCACTTCACTGAAAAAATTGGTGGAAGCGAAAAGCATTTTGAATTTGTTCCTGATGATCATGCCCTTATCATTGATAAGTCTGATATCGCCATGGTGGAGAGTGATTTCGCCTCTGGCGCCTACGTTTATAGATCAGCTAAAAAAGAAAAAGAATGGCAGGCCGAGCTTGTCTTTACTTCTTACGAGCAAAGGCCGCAAATTTACCTTAAGCTTGATAAGTCTCCCTTTAATCAAACACCCCTGAGCATCGTAAAAGAGTGCGAATAAGCCCGATTAAAGTTCTTTGGTCAATCATCCGATAAGCCTGGCAATAGCAATTATTGGCGGGGATAACTCGAATGCGTAATGTTTTTATTTTTTTGACTGCTTTAGCGACAGCGGTAACTGCCAACGCTTTAGAAGAAACATACAATAAAGAACGCACGCTGGATGTTCCTTATCGCGAACAAGCAGTGATTATCAGCAAAGAAGGCTTTTATCCTAACCGTCTAGTGGTTTTTAAAGGTGAGAAAGTGCGCTTTTTTGTAACGGCGGTCGGAGTAGATTCCGCTTGTTTCAATATCCCTGATAAAAACGTCTATAGCACTGCACGTCCTGAGAAAATAGCCGAGGCCGAAACCTTTTTTGATAAAGTTGGTGTTTATACATTCAATTGTCCAAATAATACTTTTAGTGGACGGGTCATGGTTTTGGAAAAACCTTCCGATAGAGAAGAGACGATGAGACGCGGTCTCGCCTCGGACACTGTTAAAGTGTGGAGGCCTAAAGATACGCCAACTGAATGGGTGCAGATCCGCCGTGAAGAGCTGAAGGACTTAAAAGGCATGGGCGATGTGATGGATCTCGACGAAAAAGAAAATTAAAAGGAAAGTGATCAGACTATGTCTTCAGTATTTAAGGACGCCATTGACCAGTTTCTCTATCCGATCAAGGAACTTCTTGAAGATGCCGGCGTTTCTGAAATTATGATCAACGGACCGAAAGAAATATTCGTTGAAAAGAAAGGTCTCGTTTATAAAACTAATTCTGAATTTCACAATGAAGAGGCGCTTGTCTCAGCGATGAGGGCCATTGCTCAATCTGTCGGCCGTCGTATCGACAAAGATAATCCACGCCTCGACGCTCGATTACCTGATGGTTCACGTATTCACGTCGTTCTTCCGCCGATGGCAAAGAATGGAACGACTGTTGCCATCAGAAAATTTTCAAAAGAAAAGCTGACATTAAATGATCTCATCGCGTTTGGTTCTTTATCAAAAGAGGCCGCGCGCTTTCTTGATATCTGTATTTATCTCGGAAAAAATATTATTGTTTCCGGAGGTACGGGGTCAGGGAAAACAACGATGCTGAACGTTCTTGGTTCACGCATTCCTAAAACACAGCGATTAATTATTATTGAAGATGCGGCCGAGCTTCAGGTGAAAGCTGAACACGTCGTTAACTTCGAAACGAGAAAGGCAGATCACGAAAGAGGCGTTACAGAAGTTTCGATTCGCGATCTTGTTATCTCAGCGATGAGACTTCGTCCTGATAGAATCATTGTCGGTGAGGTTCGCGGTGAAGAAGCGCTCGATCTCATCCAGGTTATGAACACTGGTCACGACGGTTCCATGGGAACAGTTCACGCCAATAACCCTGTCGATGCATGTACTCGTTTGGAAACTCTCTGTCTTATGGGTGATACAAAAATTCCACCGGATGCGGTCAGAAAAATGGTCGGTTCGGCCATGCAAATTGTTGTTCAGTGTTCGCGCTTCCACGACGGTGGTCGCCGCACATCTCATATTTCCGAAATTCTCGGAATCGATTCAAGAGGAAATTATATTTCCCGCGATATTTTCAGATGGGTTCAAACCGGAAAAGATCCGGACACCGGAAAATATATTGGGGAAATGGTTCCATGCAATTACGTTCCCACATTCTTTGAAGATATTGTGGTGAACAAGCTTCCATTTCCTAAGAGTCATTTTCTTGCGCCTGAGTGGTACAATCAAAAACTGAAGGGTGACAAGGACGCAGCTTAGCTGCTTGTTGGATGTTGGCCGTTGGATGTTGGATGATCTGTTTGACGTTTTCAGTTAACAGTAAACGAATCGTCCAACGAGCGACGTCCAACATCCAACTGATCCGTAAACGGAAAACGATTTAATTTTTAAAATTCGATATCAATGCCTTCAGGTCCAATTTCGCAAGTCACTTCTTCAGCTTCTTCTTTTTTGGCTTCAGCAACAATATTTTTGAGATCCTCAATAGTGATTTCTGGATCGAGATCAAAGTCCAGTGAGATGGCGTTGATCAGGTTGTGGATTGTTTCATACTCTCTTAAGTTTTTAAACTGATCGAGTTTTACAGTAAGAGTGTAAGTGTGGTCTTTAGCATCTTGAACTACATCGATTTTCACAGTGCGTCCTTTAGGCCGATAGGCAGTTATTATTCAGTGACATCCTTGATTTCCATCATCGGAATAATCGCAACAACTTTAACCTTCTTTTCTTCTTTTTTCAATTTTTCCAGTTTAGATTTTACTTCCTGGTAACGGGGATTATTTTTAGGAAGCTTATATAGAGCAGCGTGACGGGCAAATTGAACAACCATTTCCTGATCATTTTCATTGATCATTTTCACTTTATCAGTAAACGAATCAGTTATTTCATTTTTCATACTTGTTTCTGCCATTGGTGGAGTCGAAACGAGGAGAGTGGCCAATACGAGAATGAGTTTTTTCATTTTCTTTTATCCTTCATTTGTTCGTTATACATAAAAAGCATACGCGAAAAATTTCTGTTTGTGTAATTCATGTCCTGAAGATGCTCATCTTGATAATCAGTGTATTTTGAATCTTTATCATCAGGGTCGTAGGCATAACGGTTTGTGTAGAATTCATGTTCAAAGACCGCTTTTTTCTTGGCCAGCATTTTTCCTTTCCAGGTATCAAAGGAAACTGGTTTATCAAAAAGAGAGGGATCAAAAATATAAGGAATAACTTTTCCGCCAACCTTAACTAAGACAACCGGGGCCACATGATAACCCCATCCAACTTCGCCGAATTTTGTATCGACATAAAGTTGTCCTTCTACAAAGGCCTTTCCAGCAATGACTCCCTGATCTTCCATCAAGCGAACCATTTTATGGGCGCGGGCGTAGCATCCATCCATCGGGTAGCCAAAAGGAATATCATCTCTTGCAGCGATTTCATCAAAAAGAGTTTTGGCCTCTTCTTCAGTCAGCACCGATAGATCTATTTTCTGATTATTTTCTTTAGAAAAAAGTGTTGCCGTTTTTGCTTGCTGTCCGATTTGTGTGCAGCTAGCACAACCCGACTTGTAATCTATAGTACCGGCAGAAGCAACGGCCGGAGCCACTTTCTTGATTGTCTTTTTTAAATTTTCATTGGCGCTGTTTGGATTTGCAAATGCAGATACATTCAGTAAAATGAGGAAAGTCAAAATAAGATTACGAAACATAACCACCCTGGGAAATTAGTTATCTTAGTAAAATTGTAAAGCTGCCAGGCCTTGACATCAAGCAGGTGGTTATTTTATTCCCTAAATAAATCGATTATCCGAGCAAGCGAATCAAGTATGAGTTCACTTAAAAAAGAAAAGGCCATTTTTATCATGGAAAAGCTGGAAGAGCTTTATCCGGAAACACCTATCCCGCTTGATCATAAAGACGCCTATACACTTCTCATTGCCGTTCTATTATCTGCCCAATGTACAGATGAGAGAGTCAATCGCATTACACCATTACTTTTCAAAAAGGCCGATTCTCCTAAAAAAATGGTGAAGCTCACAGTAGATGAAATCGAAAACATTATACGTCCATGCGGGCTTGCCCCAAGAAAGGCTAAAGCAATCCATGAGCTTTCTCAAATTCTCCTCGATAAGCATAAAGGTCTGGTTCCGGCGTCATTTGAAGAGTTGGAAGCCTTGCCAGGAGTAGGGCATAAAACAGCTTCAGTGGTTATGGCACAGGTTTTTGGAGTGCCCGCCTTTCCAGTCGACACACATATTCATCGACTCGCTCAGAGGTGGGGACTCACTAACGGAAAAAATGTGGAACAAACTGAGGACGATTTGAAAAAAGTTTTTCCTGAAGAGAAATGGAATAAACTTCATCTCCAAATTATTTTTTATGGAAGAGAGCACTGCACGGCCCGAGGTTGCGATGGCCTCTCCTGTGAAATTTGTTCCACTATGAATGGTCATAGGAAAAAACCAATCGCGACGAGAAAATAATTAGAATTTAAGTCCGGAAGAAACCGCTGAGAGAAGTTTTGTCAGCTCATCTAGCATTTCTCTTTTTCGGAAATTGAAATCTCCTTCAAGGGCCGCTTTTTTTGAACTTCCAAACTCTTCATTTTTGTCATTATAAATGCGCACGCGAAGAAGATTGTTGGGAAGAAATTCAAATTTTATATCCAGATTGAATGTGATTAGCCTGATTTCATCCAGGCCCGTTTTGGGATTTTCTCCCATGAAGAGTAATGTCTGAAATAATAGTTCAGAATCAGTCAAACTTTTCACAATGGCCTTTTCGAGCATTAAAAAACTGACTTTCATCCATTCAAGCGCTTTGTCTTCGGTGCTGACTTCATTGGCAGAAAAGGTTTTATTGTCCAGAACCTGTAATTTTCTTTGATAAGTGTGAATTTTTTTTTCTATCAATTGGTCAATCAGATCGTTAAAAGCTGATAACTGGTTCCTATCATTATTTAGACGTATGCTACCAAGGGAATTTTGATTAACCCAGGTTTGCGCCCAGGTCCTGTTTTCCGGCAAAAGAGCGATGCGAGCAAGTGTTGCGTCTTTTTTGGTATGGACTTCAATTTCTCGGGTAAAAACGCTTCCCTCAAAAGAATTCTTGTTGGCCGCAATGGATATCCATTGCGGGAATTCCCTTGTTCCGATGTGAACAAACTGCTCGAGCGGGTTTGCTTTATTTTGACGAGAAAGGTAACCGAGAATTTTTGCAGAAAACTTTGAGAAGAAGGGCATTTTTATCCTTAACTTTGATCATTTCTTTGACTAAGATATTGCCTGATATGGAAAGCGCTGACAAAAATTTTGGCCAAAATTTAAACAGGGACCCGATGTCGATAGGAGTCTTTGATTCCGGAATAGGCGGATTCAGTGTTCTTGGCGAACTTTTTAAGGCCCTTCCAGAAGCTACGTACTTCTACGTCAGTGATGATGCCAACGCTCCTTACGGGCCAAAATCAGACGAATTTATCACAGAGCGCGCCATTGCCATTACGCATGAGCTTCTCAATCAGGGCGTTCAACTGATTGTCGTGGCCTGCAATACGGCCACTGCTGCCAGCATCGATTTTCTTAGAGAGAAATTTAAAGACATTCCATTTGTCGGTGTTGAGCCTTATCTCAATGCTTATTATAAAATGCCGGAAGGGTTGTCAGAGAAAGAAAAGAAGATGATGGTTCTCACCACAGAATCGACAGGTAAATCAGAGCGCTTTAAACGCTTAAAAGAAAGACTGGATCCAAAATCGCAAATTGATCATTACAGTTTAAAAAATCTTGCTCGATTGATTGAAGAATTTTATTACAGCAAAAATACTCAGATAGAATCACAAAAATTTCAAAAAGATTTTGAAGATGAAATGCATTTTCTCAAAGATAAGGGATACGCTTTTGCCATACTCGGTTGCACTCATTATCCACTGGTGCGAGACCGCCTGGAAAATTTTCTCAATGTGAAAACTATTTCGCCAGATGCTCACGTCGCTCAAAGAGTAGTGCATTTGATAAAAGGAGAGAGTGAGCAAAAACCAAAAGCTCACAGTGATGAATTCTATTTCTATTCTTCAAAAAATAATCAGTGGATTTTAAAAAAACGTTCAGAATTATACGGACCCTTCAGGGAATCATACCAAAAATCACCAAAGGATTAAAGCATGTCAAAGATTACAGAAATCAAGGCCAGACAAATTCTCGATTCACGCGGGAACCCTACAGTTGAAGTAGATGTTTTCACTGAAGCCGGAAATATGGGGCGAGCAGCAGTTCCCTCTGGAGCTTCTACTGGCTCGAAAGAGGCCCTTGAACTTCGCGATGGAGATAAATCTTATTACATGGGCAAATCAGTTCTAAAAGCAGTGGCCAACGTAAAAGAAAAAATTGCTCCAAAACTGATTGGGACAGAAGTGACTGATCAAAAGCAAATTGACATGATTATGCTTGAACTTGATGGTACTGAAAATAAATCAAAGTTAGGCGCAAACGCTATCCTTGGTGTTTCTATGGCCGCTTGCCGTGCAGGTGCACTTGATTCAAAGATGACTCTTGTACAATATCTTTTTGAAAAGCTTCATGCACCAAATCCAGAAAAGAAATTAATTATGCCTACACCGTTGATGAACATTATCAATGGCGGCGCTCATGCTTCAAACAATCTCGACATTCAGGAATTCATGATTGTTCCTCACTTGAAAAAATCTTTTGCAGAAAATCTTCGCGCAGGAGTTGAAGTTTTTCACTCTCTCAAAAAAGTTCTTCACGATGCCAACCATTCAACAAATGTAGGCGATGAAGGTGGGTTTGCTCCTAATTTAAATTCCCATGAAGAAGCTATTGAGAGCATTTTAAAAGCGATTAAAAATGCGGGTTATACTCCAGGTGTAGACATTTCTCTTTCACTCGATGCTGCAGCCTCTGAATTTTACAAAGACGGCAAATATAATATGCAAGGAAAAAGCTTAACTACTTCTGAAATGGTGAAATACTATTCAGATTTGTGTGCCAAGTATCCGATATATTCAATTGAAGACGGACTGGATGAAGGCGATCACCAGGGCTGGCAGGAGCTGACTCGCGAACTAGGCTCAAAAGTTATTCTCGTTGGAGACGATTTATTTGTTACCAACAAAAAGATTTTTGAAGCAGGAATTAAAGCAGGTGAAGCAAATGCTATTCTCGTTAAAGTGAATCAGATTGGTTCTTTAACAGAGACGTTCGAAGCGATGGATCTTGGTTTTAAAAATAATTATAAGGCCATCATCTCACACCGCTCGGGCGAAACAGGGGATTCATTCATTGCGGATCTAGCAGTGGCTACAGGTGCTGGTCACATTAAGACAGGTTCAGCTAGCCGCTCTGACCGTATGGAAAAATACAACCAGCTTCTTCGTATTGAAGAGGAACTAGGCGCAAGAGCAATTTACATTCCTGTAAAATAAAACTCGAAACGTGCAGTAGTTCTCTTCATAAAAGATGAGGATTACTGCATGTCTCTACCACTTAAAAAAAACTCTCAACGCCAATTGACTGAACGTTTGTTCTTTCATGACATCATTAACCTTACTCATGGTCTCCTTTTATTTCTCTCCAATAAAAAATCTGGAAAAAGAGGTATTGAGTCTCATGAAATTCCTGCGCTTGAAAAAGAAATAAAAACATTGCAAATGATGCTGAAAGATCACTATCAAATGAAGCATAAGAATCTGGATGAAAATTCAGAATATATTTCTTTAAAAGATGCTTTACCTGCCGTGAAGGGTCTGATGGAAACTTATCTGGGGCAAAAGCAGATTCCTTATACGCTTAATATAAGAAATGAAGATGAACCGCTGCTGGTTTCTTTAACGGCCTTTTACCGCATCCTGAACAATTTAATTAAAAATATGAGTGAAGCAGGTGCCACCCATGCTCAGATTGATCTCATTGTTGAAAAAAAAGTGCTCCTCATAGAAACTAAAAACACAATTTCTAAAACAATAAAGAATGATCAAAATACTCGGTCTTTAGAAGGTCTTGGTCTTGAATCAATCAGGCTTCTTGCCCTTGAATCGGGTGGACATTTCGCGCATGAAATCGTCAATCAACTCTGGTGCAACCACGTCGCTCTTCCTCTGAAAGAGGCTGAAGATCAAACAAAAAACTGGTCCGCTAAAAAAGTCGCCTAATCCGGCCCCCAATTTCGGTTATTCATTTTTTCTTGTCACCAGTCCATATTCTTTTTAAGCTATTAGTAAGACACTAACCAAGGAGTGGGCCTGTGGAATTTTTTATCGGATTAACGTTTGATCCAGGCTCTGTCCATCATTCGAAGATTGAAAGCTTCAGGAAGCGCTTTGATTCGAAGTACCAGAAAAATGAAAAGCTTCAACTGACTCTCATTCCTCCTTTCAGTATCGATTTTGCCAACAATGAAGAAATGAATGACTTCACTGAAGAACTCTCAGATCTGCTCGACAGTTATCTGATGGGTCTCGATCAGATTTCACAAATTGAATTCAACGGCATTACTTTCTCGATGGGAAAAAAAGGCGTTCTCGCTTTAACTCCTAAAGTATCTCCAGATTTACTTCATGCTCAAGAATCTCTCTATTATTTTTTAAAAGAATCTGGAGCGCGTTTTAAAAAAACAAAGAATGCTTTGAATCCTCTTTTGCACATTGGACGTTTTGATTATCCTGATCTGCTCGAAGGGGCCGTTGAGCAGGCGAAAATCGAATTCTCTTCACCTTTTGTGATGAATGGGGCCAGTTTTATTCTCTTTGAGAAGCATCCCCAGCAATGGGTAGCAAAAAATAACCTTTACGATTTCGATGGCCGGAATCATTTTTTTTTCGTGAACCAATTATGTCAAAATTTCTGATTTCTTTTTTATCCGTGTTCGCTCTCTGTCAGGGGGCGAACGCACGCGCTGTTTATCGTGGAGGAGCAGAATTGCTCAATCCCAAGGCCTATTCAGTCGGATTAAACACCAGCTATTTTACGACGACGTCCATCTATGATGAAGATGGTGTTGAAAAGCCGCTCAATGAAGGCGACAGCTTTAAAATACTCAATGCTGATTTGAAAATTTCTTATGGTCTGGCGGCCAATTTGGAAACGTCACTTTTGTTTCGCTATAGAAATGTTTCGGGAATGAATCAACAGTTCGCCGTTAGTAATTCGGGCCCTGAGTCAGCTGGAGTTGAAGCAAAATATTCTTTTGCTCCAGTGAATAACACTCATTATGCTGTCGGTGTTTATTATCGACAGACTTTGTATTCCAATACTTCCTATCCAACGGCCGCTGCAGTTCCTCCCGATGTGATTATTCTAGGCGATGATGGTACAGAATATGGCGCAGGCCTTTTTGTCACTCACAATGCGAATCCGTGGAAGCTTGATGGGCAAGCGCTCTATGTTTCACCTCCGAATGATTTATCGGGTGAGATTCAATATCGCGGAGAAGGTCTCTATCAATTTTCTCAGCTTGCACTTGTTGGTGGAGTTGAAGGCATCTATTCCTTAAAGCGAAGTCAAGTGGATCAGAAACCCAATCTTGCCCGGGGACCGACGAGTCTTTTCAATTCACTTAATCGCGAATGGATCGCGCCTTATATCGGTCTGAATTACGCGTTTGATGGCCTTATGCTGACACTCAGAGGTTCGACTATCGTCTCTGGAACGTCGACAGATAAAGGGACATCTGGATCAATTGGACTCTCGTGGAGCACGCAAGGAGTAACTGCAGAATCTGTAAAGATCGAAAGCTTTAAGGAATACCATATTGATGCCTCTGTTCTCAAAGTCTCGGCAAGAGGGAACTTCATCAAAATCGATCAAGGGCTTTCGACCGACGTTGAGAAAGGAATGAAGTTTGATATCTATCAGACAGATTATTTTGGCGGTAACGTCCTCGTCGGCAGTGGCGTCGCTTATGATGTTGGAGCAGATTGGGCGGTTATTAAGCTAGTGAAAAAATACAAAGAAATCGAAATTAAGCCCGGCTTCGCTGCCCGAGGGTATTAGTTTCTCCTTTTGTGAAATTACTAGTTTAGTGTAGAATTAAAATATATTTAAAAACCTTCGTTCATGTGAGTAAAACAAAATGAAAAGTTTAAAGACTTTGCTTTTTACAACGGTATTAACGCTAGCAATGCCGGCCTTAATCCACGCGAAAACTTTTTCAAGTCAATTTTCTGAATTTGAATTACCGACAGGGTGGGAATGTGCTCTGGAAGGTTCGGAGTGGGTTTGTCAGAGTGAAGACAAAGATAGAAAAAAAGAAGCGATCATTATTCTTGCCGCAAAATATAGAGGCGAGCAAGATTCTCTCGATCAATATCAAGCCTATTTAAAAGCACCAAAAACATTTACGTTACCAGGCGGAAAAACTCAAATTTCTGAGCCAAAATCAGTCACAATTAAAACAATCAATGATCAACGTTGGGTAGATTCTCTTCACCTGGCCTCAGAAGTTCCTGGGTTCTATACTCGTTACCTGGCCACAGTAAAAGACAATCTTGGAATTGCAGTCACGTTCTCGGTCGCCAAGGATCACTACGATGCTTATCAGGATATTTTTGAAAAAGTTGTTGCGACTTTAAGAGTGTTTGACAATAAGGCCGCAGGCAATTCTCAATGGAAAGAAAAGAAAGGTGAAGACTTAGCAGAAAGTACAACGATGGTTGGTGATACAAATACAAATCCTAATATCGCTGTTCAGAAAAAAGGTGGACAAGGCGGAGGCGATTCGACAACTGAATCTATTCTGATCATTGTGGCAGTCGCTGCAGTAGGATTCATCGTGATGAAAATGAAAAAGAAAAAGAAATAAATAAATTGTAAGAGTTAAAAATAAAAGGCCGCTCTAAAGCGGCCTTTTTTTTATTTTAAATGATATTGAGTTTTTTCTTATTGGATTCTGTAAACTGCTCTTCGCGCTCTTTTTCCAGGTCGATTTCGCTTTTCACGTTCTTCCATTCAATTTCAGCAGGTGAGCCGTAAAGAACATCTTTTTTAAAGCTGGGTTGATCTGTCAGATAGGGAGAGTTCGTCGCGTTTGTAATGGGCTCTTCTTTGCGGATATTTTCATCATTAGCGATCTTCAGTTCGTTCTTAATATCCTGAAGCTGTCTGACCATTTCACTAGCACTACCCACCTCTTTAGACTTATAAAGACTTCTCATCAGATTTATGCGGTTAATGCCATCGGAGTTCATACGTACTCTTTCGGTAACCCGAGTGAATTACTTGAGTATAGATTTCAAGATTGCCGTTATTTCAGCGAGATGGGTCTTGTGAGGATTGTGAGAGGCCCCCTGAATTTCATAGCTCGTTTTAAACAGAGGAGCATAGGCCTTGTATTTGAGATCTTCGCTTCCATAAAGGTAAACAACAGGAAAGCTCACTGATTTTAACTTATTAATATTTTCGTGCATAAGAGGAAATGAACCTTGTGAGAGAAGTTGTTGGGACAACTGCCACTGACTGAGTTCATGTGAAAATTTATTTTTGATGTCACTTTCAAAATGATTTGAGTAACGATACTGATGGAAGAGTTTCTGTTCATACCAATGTCTGATAAATTTCTCGGTAGAAGAAAATCCATTAAAAAGTTCACTGTCGCTCTTTCTTCTTTTATCGGCTTCGTCTTTTGTCTCCAGTCCCGGGCCAGCGGATTCAAGAATCAATACCGCGGGAGTTAGGTAGTTAAGCGCCAGTTGCAGGGCCACACGTCCTCCCATTGAATAACCGTAAAGGAAAGGGCGATCAGAAAAAAGTGCGATAAAGCGAGAGAGCTTTGAAAGTAAATCTGATGTTGAAAAGAAATCCTCAGCTTTAGTATTTCCGTGCCCTGGTAAATCTACAGTAAGAATTGAAAAATCCATTTCCATCCATTTTCCCAATTGGGAAAATTCGTCTTTGTTTCCAGTAAATCCGTGTAAAAAAACAAGAACCGGGGCCATCGATTTTTCTTTGAAAGAAAAAGAGAAAAGGTTCTTGAGGTAGAGCTCTTCTGCTTTTTTAATCAACTCATGTCGCTTTGGTTTTAATTGTCCTTGAAAGGAAAGCTTTGAGCTGAAAAATTTCTTCGGAATATGGTAAGGATGTATTTTATTTTTCAAAAAAAATTTTAATTCGTTTTCTTCAATAAAGGTCTTTGGAAGACGTGCCTCATAAAGGCAAATGGCCATTTGTCCCCATTGCTCGTCTTCAACAGGAAGAACATAGGCATCACTAATATCTGGATGTGAGCGAAGAATATCTTCAATTAAAAGAGGATTGATATTTTCTCCTCCGCTGATAAAAACAACATCTGCCCTATGAGAAAAAACAAAATGATTATTTTCCTTCACTCCCACGTCTTTCGTTTTGTACCGGCCGAATTTATCAAGAGGAAGCTTTTCAAAAATTCCTTTTTGATAAAAACCTGTTGCGAGAGTTTGTCCTTTAATTAAAAAATAATTATTGTCATCCAGAGCAACCTCTCTATAAGGAAGAACTTCTCCGTTAAGACAAACCAACGAAGCTGTTTCGCTCATACCATAAGTTTCATAAATTTTTAGGTCAGCTAAGAGGGCCTCTTTCCTAAGGGCGTCGGTTAACTTTGCCCCACCAACGAAAATGATTCTACATTTTTTTAAACGCGCTAATTGAACTTCATCACGAAGTGAGCGGGCCAGTTGTAAAGGGACAATGGAAATAAAATCAAAATGTGATTCGGGATTTGAAACTAAACTCCCTTGTGAAAAAAAGGCGCGCCAAAGTGTCATTAATCCGCCGACGTGATGATGTGGCAAATTCATTAAAGAGGCCTCAGTCTTTTTTTGCTGAACAAACTCAATAAGTCCCAAAGCTGAGTAATAGAGATTATCAAACGTCAGAACGATTCCTTTAGGAAGTCCTGATGATCCTGAACTAAATACAATGACTGCGGGATTTTCTTTTTTAATAATTAAAGCAGAGTTTTGCAGCTCGGCCCTTTCATAATCCGAGTCACGAAAAATTTCTTGAAAAGGAACCTGAGTTTTGAGTCTTTTTACTCCCTCGGTAGATTCCATTGAAGAAATCAAAACTGCCGTTTTTCCCGCTGAAATGACACCGAGAATGGCCGCAAAACAGAGGTAAGGGGATTCAAATTGTAGCCCCAGAAGCTGGTCATTTTTTTTTATAAAAAGGGAATGAAAAGATGAGACGTCTTTTAATAAATCAGAATACTTCTTTTCATCGAAAAAAAAATGGTTTGCATTTTGAATGAGATAAGAGGAAAGATCAAACAACATACTTATTTTTATGTCCCTCATTGCGATAAATCAAGCGCAATAAGGCAATAAGCTCAGTTGAACCGGAGCGTATTCTTCCTGGGTGATAAAGCGAACGCCAAGGCCAATTAATCTCACCGGCCGGTCTTTTTTCATCAGGCAGTGTGAAAGAAGAGGAAAGAATCTTTCGGGGGAGAGTTCTGCTTCCCAGTGATCATCTTCATAGCGGAGAGTTTCTTCACATGTGGTTCGGGTAAAATCGTTGAATTTGACTTTGACAAAAACTTTCTTAATCCGTTTTTCACCTTCTTCGTCAAAGTGCGCTTCAAGACGGCCAAGCATATCTTCATACAGCTCGCGCATTTCAAGCTGCAGTAAATTTTCTTCTTTGATGTCCTTAGTAAAAGTGGTTTCTACTGAAAGCGATTTTCTTTCCCACTCGCTGACCACTTCACGCTCATCGATGCCATCAGCGTATTGTTTTAAATCATAAGCAAATTTACCAAAAAACTGTGCCAGCATATCAAGGGGAATTTCGCGCATGTCCTGGCAAGTTTTTATCCCAAGAGACTCTAAAATCTCATGTCCTTTTTTTCCCACACCGGGAATTAACTTAACTGGAAGTTTGCTCACGAAAGCTTCGACATTCACAGGAGGAATGACAAAAAGTCCGTCGGGCTTTTTCCAATCGCTGGCAATTTTTGCTAAAAATTTATTGGGCGCGACTCCGACTGAAGCTGTGAGACCGGTTCTTTCCAAAATATCTTTTTTTATTTCAACTGCGATTTTAGTCGCGCTTTCTGTATCACTTACATCCAGATAAGCTTCATCTAGTGAAACAGATTCTATGACACTAGAATATTTCTGAAAAACTGAATGGATGATTTCGCTTGCTTCAGAATATTTTCTAAAGTTAGGAGTCACAACTACCAACAAAGGGCAAAGCTTGACTGCATAATCTGTAGGCATCGCGGATTTTACGCCGAATTTTCTGGCGATATAATTGCTGGTACAAAGAACACTGCGTGTTCCGGGAAGCCCTCCCACGGCCAGCGGTACATTTCTGAGACTTGGATTATCTCTCATCTCTACCTGAGCGTAGAAACAGTCCATGTCGACATGAATGATCTTTTTCATCTTTACTTAAGCGTATGAACGCAACAAACCAACTAAAGTGCCGACAATTTTAAAGTCGTTTGTGTTTTCATCCACAATAATTGGAGAGTAATTTTTATTTGAAGGAAGAAGTTCTATATGATTCTTTTTTTGCATTGAAAGAGTTTTTACAGTTGCTTCACCGTCGATGACGGCCACTACAATTTGACCCGAACGTGCTTCTTTGGTCGAACGACAGACGATGACGTCGCCTTCAAGAATACCGGATTCAATCATCGAATCACCTTTGACGGTTAGAGCGAAATAGCGAAAGCCACCTTTGATAAAATGGCGGGGAACAGAAATAGTGTTTGTTGGATTTTCAATGGCCTCGATCGGATTTCCCGCCGCAACCAAACCCAGAAGAGGAATCATTTCAGAGTCACTTTCAACACTGCGATCAGGAGCTTTTACTTCAACTCCACGGCGCTGATTCCAGTGCGTTTCAAGCAGGCCTTCTTTATTTAAATATTGAAGATATTTTTGAACTGAGCCCAGCGATTTTAGCCCAAAATGGTCTTTGATTTCATTTTGAGTAGGCGCATGCCCGTGGTGATCGTGATAAGCGACCAGGTAATCGTAAACTTCTTTTTGCTTCTTAGTTAATGCCATAGAAAAAGCATAGGCGTAGGTTTTGCGTAAGTCAAATCTTTTTTAAAGACTAGGGGGTGAGCGCCCGACGGAAATGATCTGAGTGGATTGCGAGTTGCTCCATGTAAGGGAGAATATCACTTCTTTGCTCAGCGGGAAGGTTCTTATAGTCAATGATATGCTCTTTCGGAACATAACGAAAGGTAAAATTGATTCGTCTTGTTTCAAAATGCTCAACATTGAGTTTGAAGGGGTTTTTTAATTTATTTTCTACTCTTTGGACACGATGAAAAGCTTTGTCTTTATAAAGCTCACCACCAAAAATCTGCAGGGAAGAATCGTCGATCCAGAATTCCTTAACGATATTATTTTTCAGATCTTTTTTTCCGAGTACAAATTGAAAAAAAGCGCGTTCACCAAACGACACTGAGGCAACAGGCCCAAGTTCAAAATCTTTGTGATCGCCCACGCGGGCCTGGTCCGTTTTCTTTCCAGTTACGGGATCAATACTACTGCCGTAAAAATTGATCAAACATGTGTTGAGCGTCCAATCTTTAGGGACGTCGTTTCTCTTAAAATGAGATTTGGTTATTCCTTCAATCACTGTCAGCATCTTTTTTAAGACCTTTGGATAGTCTTCTGCGCGCACGCAACGATTGTAGATACCTTTGGGAGGGTGATAGTAGTTAAGACAGGCAAATTGCCAATTTCCGAGCCAATAAACGGGTCTCTTCAACTGTCGTTGTTCATCTCCTTCGGGGGGAGGATTGTGCTCAGAATATCTCATTTCCCAGATGGGATAGAGGGTCTGCAGCCACGCTAGAATTTCTGCTTTTTCATCTCTTTTAACAAACGTCGGATGATAAAAGAGCCCGTCAGTTCGATAAATTTCTTTGTTTTTTCTGATTCCCATGCGCCAAGTTCTAATTCCAAAGAAGGAGTTTTGTTAATTTGTATGTAATTATTACCAGACTTTATTGCGAAATTCTCTGGAAATGTTACAAGCAAGAAACCGTTCACAATCCCAGGGGGAAATTTTCATGAAAATGCAAAACCTAACTAGATTAACTCTGCTTGCTTTGATTGCAGTAAGTGCTCTCAATGTAGATGCTGCTAGCGCAAAGTCATCTCTAAAGTTTAAAACAATCGTGCATACAAAGAAAAAAGAGGCCCTTCAGGATCCGTATTTCCAAGTAAAATCTGTCAAAATTAAAGAGCTAACTGATGAAGAGGCCCTTGAGTTTAACAATGATATAACTCTTAGTACAAAAGGATTCGTTGGACCAAATATTCCTAATATTCCACCAGTCCCACCAGCTGGAAATGGCGGAGCGACTGAATTGACAGCTGTGACTGGCAATGAACCTCAACCATCACCTAGAGGTGCAGTTGAATCTATCATCATGGTTATCGATAAATTGATTGCGATCGGGCAAAAAATTATGCCGACAATCAAAGAAGGACGCGCAGTCGTAACAAATAATCCAATGGCCTCTGTTTCAGTTCTTCCAAGAACAGATGCAAAAGATCCAGTTGTTCACGATATGGGCGGTTGGTCTATTCCGGTTTCAAAGCACTATAAAATTGTTTACAACAATGGTCTTGGAATGGAAGTTGTCTCTTTCGTTTACAGCATCACTTACCAATACAATGGTTCAATGGACGGAAAAGGGAAATACCTAGCAGGGATCAGAGCTTCAGCTAGAAACATCGTTATCTCATGGGGATTCGATCTTGATGCTTCTTCACAACTTCTACAGATTTCAAACGTAGGAACTCAACAAAACGTAGTTGCTGGAGCAACAATTGAAATGTCTTATACAGTGAAAAACATCACAAGAACGATTACAACAAATGAGTCTTTCTTCGTCGCTGGAGACGGAAGACTTTGGAAACTTGACTAATAAATTGGACACAATAATTTAAAAGAGAAGGCCGGTTTTTAACCGGCCTTTTTTTTTGCTATTTATTTTTTTTGCTTTCAATCCAGCTGATATTGATTTTTAGTAACTATTCTATTGTTGTCCTGAATCTGACTGTCGAAAAGCGGGCGCAGGACTCAAAGGCCAATTTGTGATTGGAAGAATCGATGTTGGAAAGGATATGGGAAGCCTGGCCGCCTTCTTCAAGCCCTCCGTTTTTGTAATGAGAGGTGACGTCAAATGTGGAAAGAAAATTTTGGGGATCACGGCAATCAAGATTCATTTCTTTACAGCGAAGAGTTTCCAGAAGACTGGTTGAACTAAAGCCATAACAAAATCCAATTCCATCTTGGGATTTAACTGGAGTACTAGGTCCGATTTCTACAATACTATTTTTTTTCTCAACAAAGTCAGAAGATAAAATTTTATAAGCATAGGTCTCAGCAGCGCCTGCTTTCATTGCATAAAAAAATAAAGCAATGAATGCGATTTTCATTTCATTAAGGCCCAGGAGTCAATGAGATACTTCTGTTCAAAAAGACAGAAGTCGTATTCATTATGTTTATTGTCCCTTAGAATTTCAGATTGACCTTTGTTCAGTGAACATTTGGTAGAGGCAGGATTTCCCAATGGACCTTTCTCAGGTTTTGTTTCACTTTTATTTTTCTTCACTTCATCAATTATTTTTTTGCAGATGGTTTTATTTTTTATACATTCTTCGTTCACTAAAATGTTATCAAGTTTTTGTATTTCTACTTTGAGCTCTTTATTTTTTTCAGTCGCCCAGGTGAAAACCTCGGCCTTTAGATAAGTTGACGAAAAAAGAAAGAGGAGAATTGTGACTATCTTCATTATCTACCCATTGGGACACAGCCCGGTTCGTAGTGATCCATAAAAGTGGCGTTAGGACATTTCCAAACACCTTTATAATTTTTGTATTCTGACGGAACACCTGATGGCCCTGACGGTCCAGAAGGCGGTCTCGTTGGTCGCGTTGGAGAAGAGATTTTTTTGGGTTCTTTGTTTTTATTTTCCTGCAAAACAAAACCAGGTTTCTGTATCCAGGTAAGACTTCCATAGGGAGATAAGGCCCGGCTGGCCTCGACGAGAGAGTCTAGTTCGAGCCAACCATCATTATTATTTGCTTGCCAGGAATTTCCATAACTATTTTTTACTTTGACTAGCTTTTTACATTCACCAGTCGATTGTGAACAAACTTCTTTGATTCCCATAATGGCAATGGAGTGTCCCGCGCCTTCTTGGCAAGGTCGTTCTACGCTCGTACAAATTCCCATTTCAAGAGGAATATTGTTTCGCAAAACAGTTTCAACCTTTGCTTTGATGGCCTCGTCAGTACTTTTCTCGTTATAGCCGGGATAGGATTTCGTGACGAAAGGAGGAACGGCGGCCATTTTTGCATCGTTCATACATTGAAGAGGCAGCAGCGCTTTATATAAAAATTCCTCGAGGGTATGGGCCTCGGTAAAAGCATTTTTTAATTGATCGGCAGGCGTTTGAATATTGACGAGTGTGGACTTTATAGCGTCAGCAAGACAGCTGGCGCAATCATTTCTTTTTTCTCCGCCGTAACCTTTAAACTCGTTCCATTTCTTCGTTAGAAAATTCCAGCCTTGACGTTCGTCGCGATAAAAGCTGTTTTGTGTAACGGCCACTTGATGAACCAATGTTGAAAAACGAATGCACTCTTCTCGCGCAATTTTTTTTCCTTTTTCAAGATTCATTAGAATGCGTTGAGTATTTCCTCCTTCGATGAGACGTTCACGGCCATAATAAGATGTGACATCGAGGCTTGATAAAAATTCGTTGGGATCGCTGCAATCGACATTGAGTTCGCGGCATCGATAATTTTCTAGAAGACTCGTGGCCGAAAAACCATAACACAATCCGATGCCGTCCTGTGATTTGATGGGAGTCATTGGAGTAACGACAACGGTCTCGCCTCGATCGACAAAAGAGTTGTCTGGAACGACGTAAGGGGCCTCTTCAGCGACTGCGACGTTCATAAAAAAGGTCAGAAGAAGAATTAAAAAGGTGTTATTCATCATAGTATTCATATTGTTTTCTTATCGGAAGGTCCCCTAATGAATTGAGAGTCTTTATTTAGGAGATTCTCTTATTTTACGTCAGAATCATGCTTTTTTCTCTAAAGGGGCCTCCAAGGGAGCTTTCTTCGTGAGATTTGGCCCACTTGTCCTTGACAGTATCCTCAAATTCGCCGATTTTTTTGACCAAAATTTAATGTAAACTCAGCCTAAGGACCCAATGAAAAAGCATTCTCTTTCACGTGATTTTGGTGACCTGGTTTTTTACACCGAAGGATCAGGACCTGCGTTGTTAGGATTATCCGGATTCGGGTGTTCACATTACAACTACCTCGATCTTCTTCCAGAGCTTACAAAACATTTCCAGGTTGTTTTAATCGACAACAGAGGAATGGGTGAAAGTTCAAAAACAAAAGAACAGTATTCACTGAAAGATGTGGCGGACGATGCACTGGCCGTTATGGATTTCCTGAATCACAAAAGTTTTGGGCTGATGGGAATTTCGATGGGCGGTTTTATTGCTCAGGAATTAATTAAGCTCGCTCCAGAAAAAGTGAAAGCTGTTTCATTTCTTTGTACACTGTCTTCTGGGTCTGATTTCACTAAACCCACGGCGCTCACAGAAGCTGGACTTCGTCAGTTCGCCACTCTCGATCCCCAAATGCAGGCAAAGTTTTCAACGATGGGTACTGTTCATCCATCGTTGAAAGAGAAAAATCCTAAGGGGTATCAGAGAATAATCGATTTGCGTTTAGCTCATCGAGCGGACGTAGACGAGCAAGTCAGACAAAACAATGCGGCCGTTCTCTTTTTATCAACACCGTTTGATTTATCAGTGGTCGCTTGTCCGGCATTAGCTCTTGCGGGCGCGAATGATCGTTTCGTTAGTCCTGACAATACAAAAGCGTTTCAAAAAAATATTAAACAGTGCCAGTCGGCACTTATTCCGGAATGTGATCATTTCTTCTTTTTGGAAAAACCAAATGAAGTAAGTACACACCTGGTTCGTTTTTTTAAGGAAGTTCTATGACAATCGTTTTAAAAAAAGCGGCCGTTTGGTTGCCTCCTGGATTTGAAGATTCAGCTTTCATCGCGCGCGAAACAGGCGTTCCTGAAAAAGTGGTGCGCGAAAAAATGGGAATCGTCAGAAAGTGTCGCGCGACTCCCGATATTCATCCGGGTGATATGGCCGTAAGAGCGGCAAGAAAAGTTTTAAAGGGAATCGATCCTCTTTCTGTTGATATGGTGATCTGGACTGGTTCTGAATACAAAGATTATATCGTTTGGACGGCAGGAATTTATGTGCAGAGAGAACTAGGATTAAAAAATGCCCACGCATTTGATATCTCTGCCCGCTGTGGAAACAAAATTCTTGGTCTTCATTTAGCAAAATCGTTAATGATGACAAATCCAAACCTGAAGCGCGTCCTTCTTTGCGGCGGCCATCGCACTGGCGATCTCGTTAATTACAAAGATCCCAATGCAAGATTTTTAAATAATCTTTCTGATGGTGGATCGGCCATGCTTTTGGAACGTGGAGAATCAAATCCACTTCTAGAATCGTCGATTATTACTGACGGTGATTTCACTCATGACGTTATTGTCCCGGCGGGCGGAACAAAAAATCCAACACGCAATCATCCGGATGAATCGATGACTTATCTGCAAGTCGGTGACATCGAAGGAATGCGCGTTCGTCTTGAAGAAAGATCAATTCAAAATTTTTTAAAAGTTATTCAAGAGGCGAGCTCGCGTTCAATGAGTAAGCCGATCGATTATCTCGCTCTTCTTCATATGAAGAAATCAGCGCACGACATGATTGTTTCCGGAATGGAATTAAAACCAGAGCAATCGATATACCTCGATCACTATGGACATTTTGGGGCCCCTGACCAAGTTCTTTCTCTCGGTCTTGCCGAGAAAAGGGGTCTCTTGAAAAAAGGAGACCACGTCACATTTGCTTCGGCAGGAATCGGTTACATGTGGTCAGCGATGTCGATGCGTTGGGATGAAAACACTTTTGATGTGAATGAACTGGAAGATTTAGGTTAGTTTTAAATAAAAGGAGATTACGATGAAAGGATTAAACAACAAGCGCGTTTTTATTACTGGTGCTGCTTCTGGTATCGGAAGAGCCACTGCTGAAAGATTTTATGCTGAAGGCTCTGAGCTTGTTCTAATTGATATGCCCACTCTTGAGCAATCTGAACTACAATCAGTTTTTCCAAACCGCATGACATATATTTCAGGTGACGTGACAAAAGCTGAAACACTTAATGCGATCAAAGCTGAAATGGCCAAAGGTGTAGACGTTCTTATCAACAATGCCGGTATCACAAAAGATGCAACACTTTTAAAAATGACAGATGAGCAATGGGATGCCGTTATTGCTGTCAACTTAACATCTATTTTTAAACTTTCAAAAGCAGCTGCTGAAGTGATGAAGGCCGCAGGTAAGGGTGGATCTATTATTCACGCCGCTTCTGTTGTTGCTCATTATGGAAACTTTGGTCAAACCAACTACTCTGCGACTAAAGCAGGTGTTATCGCTATGGCCAAAACAATGGCGAAAGAATTAGGAAAAGATAAAATCCGCGTCAACGCTGTTGCTCCAGGATTCATTGCTACACCAATGGTTAAAAAAATGCCGGAAAAAGTTTTGGCAATGATGGAAGAAAAAGCAAGTCTTAGAAGATTAGGTGAGCCAGCGGATATCGCTGCTGCTTACGCCTTCCTTGCAAGCGATGATGCTTCATACATCACGGGAACATGTCTGAACGTTGATGGTGGTACAATATTAGGCTAGAACTAAACTACCTCATCGAGGGCGAAAAACTTCACACGGATCATCCGACGATTGTTTTGATCAACGGACTCTTTGCCGATCTAACGTCGTATGACGGAGCTGCGTTTTATTTAAAAAATAAATTTCGCATTCTTCGTTACGATTGCCGAGGGCAGGGGCTTTCACCAAAGCCTAATAGTGTGTATACCCTCGAAGATCATGTTTTTGATCTGGAACATCTTCTTGCGAAGCTCAATATCACCAATCCCGTTTTGATAGGATTGAGTAACGGCGGAAGAGTGGCCCTCGAGTTTGCTCGTCGTTTTAAAAATGTACGAGCAGTTGTCGCTTGTGACACTTATGATAAACCTTCGCCGCTTTTAAAAGCAAAACTGAGAAGTTGGCTTTTAGCGCACGAAGAATCAGGGCCCCTTCATCGTTTCGATATTGCGACTCCCTGGATTTGGGGCGAAGAAACGTTTCGTGAAAAAGAAGAATTGATTTTAAGTTACCGAGACAAGGCGGGACTTGTTTTAGATCACGTTGTAAAAAATCTGATCCTGGGAGCACTGGAAACAGATATTAATGTCAGTGAAATCGACTGCCCGGTTTTATTAATTGCCGGTACTGAAGATTTATTGACTCCAGTATTTTATCACGAGGCCATGTTATCTCAATTAAAGCATGGCGAACTTATGACAGTTAAGGCGGGTCACGCTTCGCTTCTTGAAAGGCCCACCATCATGGATAAAAATATTCTTCCATGGTTACTTATCACTCTCAACATTCAATAAAGTAGTATTATGACGAACGCAAAATGGATTCATTTTTTAGAAAAGAACGCAGTAGATTTTAAAGATAAAATCGCCGTTATAGACCAAGGGACAGGCCGAAAACTGACTTATGCTGAGCTCAATGCTGAGGTCAATGCCTGGGCCCATGTTTTAAAAAATGAAGGCATGAAAGAACATGAAGCATTGGCGTTTCACGCTCCGGCCAATTGTCTTCTTCACCTGACATTGATGCTTGCTTGCGCAAAAATGAAGGCGCTCTTTGTTCCTCTCAATTTTCGTCTTTCAAACGCTGAACTTGAACAAGTCATCATTCGTCTTGAACCAAAGCTTTATATGGGAGTTGGTGAAAAAGTTCTCAATGTTGAAACAAAATTTTTAAATGCAAAAAGTGTCGCGCTTGAATTAAATCACGCAGACAGTGAATTTGAGTCAAGCTGTGCGACTCTCGATGATACGATCCTTATGCTTTTTACGTCCGGCTCAACTGGCGTTCCTAAAGGAGTCATGTTTCACGGTCAGATGTTACTTTCTAATCAAAGAGAAACGATTAACGGCTGGGGGCTTGTGTCTTCTGACGTGACGTTGGTAGAAACGCCTTTTTTTCATACTGGCGGATACAACGTTTTGTTGCTTCCTTTGCTCTACCTGGGGGGAACTGTCATTCTTGCTGAAAGTTTTATTCCTGATAACGTTTTTGATTGCATTGAAAAAGAAAAAGTCTCTGTTTACTTTGCTGTTCCGACAATGTTTCAGATGCTTCTGGAAAAACCGCGTTTTCACGAATGTGATTTTTCTTCGATACGATTTCTCATTTCAGGTGGGGCCGCTTGCTCAATTCCTATGATTGAAGAGTATCAAAAGAAAGGCCTCATGTTTAAACAGGGATTCGGGCTAACTGAAGTAGGCCCTAATTGTTTTCTCCTCGATGAGAAATTTGCAGTGAGCAAAGCAGGTTCCATTGGAAAACCAATGCCACATTCAAAAGTTAAGGTTGTCACTAAAGAAGGGAAGGAGGCCGGGGCGAACGAACCTGGAGAACTTCTTATTTCTGGTCCCCATGTCTGTCTTGGGTATTATAAAAACCAAGAGGCCTTTAAAGACACCTGCAAGGATGGTTTCTTCTACACGGGTGATCTCGTGAAATACGATGACGATGGATTTTTCTACGTCGTAGGCCGCATCAAAGATATGTATATTTCGGGCGGCGAGAACGTTTATCCTGGAGAAGTTGAAAAGCAAATAACAACTCATCACGATATCGCAGAGGCGGTAGTTGTTGCTGTTCCCTCTCAAAAATGGGGTGAAGTTGGTTTTGCCTTTTTAAAGACCGAAAAAGAAATGGGAATTGAAGAGCTGCGTGAATTTCTCAATCCGCTGCTTTCAAGATATAAGCATCCACAATTTGTGAAATGCCTGAAATCGTTTCCGCTTTTGCCAAATGGTAAAGTCGATCGAAAAATTCTAAAGGCCGAAGCCTTGAAAATTGTTAGCGCTTAGCTTTGACTTTGACTCTTACGCGTGACTTTTCAAGGTCTGTGCGTGAGACGAAAACAAGCAATGTTAAAGCAGATCCAAAGGCAAGAACGGCAAGGTCTAAAATATTCATATTTATCTCCTGCAACACTCTTCGGTCATTCGTGGCGGAAATTTACCCGATCAAAATGATTTTTCTTTTGGAGTTTCTCTTTTTCCTTTAAAAGCGCTATCATAGTGGACATCAATCTTTCAAAAAAATCACGGAGTGATCAATGGGACTAGGGCAAAGACAAAAGGCCTTGGAGATTAATTTAAATCCTAATATCTACGGAACCTTCGCTGAAATCGGTGCCGGCCAGGAAGTTGCCCGCCATTTCTTTCGCGCAGGCGGGGCCGCTGGGACAATTGCAAAATCTATTTCCGCTTACGACATGACTATGAGTGATGCCATTTACGGTAAGGAAGCGAGTGGCCGTTATGTTTGTGAAGATCGTCTGCAAAAGATGCTCGATACGGAATTTAATATTCTGATAGAAAGGCTCACCGACATTCGCCATAAAGAAACTCAGTTTTTCGCGTTCGCTGATACAGTGGCAGCAAAATCTTATAAAGGCACTGGTGAAAACCATGGCTGGATCGGAATCAAATTTCAGCATAGACCAAAAGCAAAACCATCACAGGTGACCGTTCACATCTCTATGCTCGACGCTGAAAATGTTCAGCAGCAAGAGGCCATTGGTCTTCTTGGGGTCAACCTTTGCTATGCTGTCTTTACTGATGTTACTGACCGCGAGAAATTCATTGATGGTTTAATGGATGGTCTTACGACATCGCGAGTGAAAATCGATATGATCAGAGTTGAAGGGGATGCATTCAAAGGGGTTGACTCTCGACTGCTGTGTCTTGAACTCGTTAAGAAAAAACTTTGCGAAGCCGTTATCTTTGATGTCGATGGAGAAGTTCTCCAGGCCTCTGATGTCCTTTATAAAAGAAACGTTCTTGTCGTGCGAGGTGGATATAGACCTCCGACAAATCTTTCGCTTGATATGCTTGAATGTGGTCTTCGCAAATTTAAAAATTCTTTACCATCGGGCGAGCAGGATAATATTATCGTCATTCCGGAAATTTCAATGTCTCAACTTCTTGATAGAGGGACAGTCGATAATGAAGATTTCCTTGCACGTGTCGATTTGCTTTCAGCGCTTGGACAGAGAGTTTTAATTTCCAATTCAGATTCCTATTCTGATCTCAATATGTTTTTTACAAAGACTGCCAAGAAGAACATTGCGTTTGTCATGGCCTCATACAACCTGGAAGAAATTCTCAATCAGAGTAAATATGAAAGTACTCGCTTTGGTCTTATTGGTTCTCTAGGCACATTGCTTGAACCGAAAACTAAAATCTATGTCTATCCCGCATGCGACGATGAAACCAATGAGATTAAAACAATCGAATCCATGGCCGTCGCAGACGAACTCACATTCCTTCTCATGTTTTTAAAAGACAATAACTTGATTGAAGATATTACGGACTACAATCCGGATGTCGTTTCGATCTGGTCGAGAAAAGTTCTGAAGATGATTCAGGACGGTTCAGAAGGATGGGAGCAATTCGTTCCTTCATCAGTTGCTAAGACCGTTAAAAAGAAATGTTTATTTGGAGCTAAGTGCGATCTATGAAAAAAATCATTCTACTTTCATCACTAGTTGTTCTCTCTTATTCACCTTCTGCTTTTTCGTGGGGTAAAACCGGCCACAGAATTGTTGGAGAAATTGCGCAAAGGAATTTAGATTCTAAAACGCTCAAAGGCATCAAGGAACTCGCTGGAGACGACGATCTTTCGCGTCTGTCGAACTGGCCGGATGAAATCCGCTCTGATCCAAAAATGGGTTATACGACTCCATGGCACTACGTGAGTATTCCTACAGGGAAAACGTATTTTGATCAAAAAAGAAATAAAGAGGGAGATGTTATTGAAGCACTTTATCGCTTCGAAGATATCCTTCGCGATCCAAAAGCAAAAAAAGAAGAGAAACTTGATGCTTTAAGATTCCTTGTACACATGACGGGAGATCTTCATCAACCGCTTCACGTTGGTCTGGCAGAAGACCGCGGTGGAAACTCAATCCGTGTAAAATGGTTTAAATCAGAAACAAATCTTCATACTGTCTGGGATGAAGAGTTGATTGATTTCGAAAAACTCTCTTTCACTGAATATGCCAATTACCTCAACCATTTTTCAAAAGATGATAAGAAAGAATGGGAGAAAGGATCGTTCATGGAATGGGCAAAAGAATCGCAAGATCTTCGCCCTAAAGTCTATGATCTTCCGGAAAGCGGTAGTTTGAGTTACGAATATAACTATAAAGTTAAACCGGTCATTGAACAAAGATTAAAACAAGGTGGGTTACGTCTCGCTTACGTTCTCAATAAAATCTTTGGAAATGAAAAGCTAACTAAAGAAGAAACTGAAATCAGAAAGAAAATCAAAGAAAATATCTAAATAAAAAGCCTCCTTTAATGGAGGCTTTTTTTTTTCTTAAACATATCTTTAATTAAGAAATATCCATTGATAGTCGAAAGTACTTTTAATTAAAATCTAAATCTTTTTAGAGGATACTGATCAATGTTGATTGATAAGAAATTACAAAGAGATGTCTTAATCGTAGATGATGATAAGAATATTTGTGAAGTGCTGAAAGAGTATTGTCACAATATGGGGTGCTTTAAAAATATCGTGTTTGCCAACGATGGAATTACGGCCACTCAAAAACTCCGCAATCAGAAATTTTCTCTCATTCTACTCGACATGAATATGCCTAAAAAATCCGGCCTCGATCTGCTGGGAGAATTGGATAAAAATGCTCTTAATCAAAGAGAGGCCGTCGTCATTGTTTCAGGGACTCTTGAGAAGACAGTCATTTCTAAGGTTCTCGAAAATGGCGTCAAAACCTTTTTAGTCAAGCCTTTCGATGAGGCTTCTTTTCAGGACAGAGTTCTCAAGGTCTTGGCCGCCTCAACTAAATAATTTTTTAGCGTTAAGCTTGACATGCCCATCCCTGGCCCCATCTTTGCTTTTGAAATGATGCTTCTGCAATAGTAAGCACAGCAAAAGGAGTGAATGGATGAACAAGTTTGACAGCATAATTGAAGGCTCCATCGCAATTGCGCAGGGAGAAGCGCTTAAGAGAAAGAATACTGAAATATTTCCGGTCCATTTGATTTATGGGCTTATCAATAATCCTCAGACCTTTTCTTCAAGGGCCTTAAAAAAATACTCTAAGGATCTTGATCGTTTGATGGATCAACTTCCTACAGTGAAGACCAAAATGGAAATGGATCAACTGAGAGCTTCCTCAAAGCTTTCCGAATGGTTGACCTATGCTTCATCTCACGCCATTCAAAATGGCAGTCAGGAAATCAGAGAGCGTGACCTGCTTAAGTATATGCAGCAGATCGTTCCTGAATTTCAAATTGACTACAGTTCTCTTTCAACGGAGAACGCTGATGAGGCCCAGGAGAAACCGGCCTTCCTTATTAACTTAAATGAACTCGCGGAGAGCGGGAAACTTGATCCAGTTATTGGACGCTCAAAAGAAATCCGTGCAGTGATGGAAATTCTCGGACGAAGAGGAAAAAACAATCCTGTTCTCGTCGGTCCTGCTGGTGTTGGTAAAACGGCGATTGTTGAAGGTCTTGCCGATGCTATCGTGAAAGGCAAAGTTCCTGAAGTTCTAGAAGGAAAAATTGTCTACTCACTTGATCTCGGCCAGTTGATGGCAGGAACAAAATACCGCGGAGAGTTTGAAGAAAGACTACAGGCCTTGTTGAAATTTATTAAAGCGCAAAACGGCCAGTCAATTCTCTTTATAGACGAGCTTCACCAACTGGTGGGAGCTGGGCGAACTGACGGGGCCATGGATGCCGCCAATCTTCTAAAGCCTGCTCTTGCGCGTGGTGAACTACACTGTATCGGTGCCACAACACCGGAAGAATATCAAAAATATATTCTGAACGATTCTGCTCTTGATAGACGTTTCAGAAGTGTTCCTGTCGATGAACCAAGCCAGGAAGATGCTATTGAAATTTTAATGGGAATCAGAGACAAAATGGAAATCCATCATGGAATTAAAATTTCAGACGATGCGATTTACAACGCTGTCTTCTTATCTTCTCAATACATCACTGATAAGAACTTGCCCGATAAAGCGATTGACTTGATCGATGAAGCGAGTTCAGCACTAAAACTTTCTGCTGAAGCAATGCCTGCCAACCTGGTTGAGCTGGAAGCAGAAATTAGAACGAAGAAAATCTACGCGAAATCTCAAGTGAAGAATGCTGAGATTGAAAAAGAGATCAAAGAACTTGAAGCGCAGTTTGCTGATGAAAAAGCAAAATGGGAAAAAGAAGTTTTTGCTCTTAAACAAGTCTCTGAGGTTAAGCATTCGCTTGAGCGCGCTAAGTTTGAATTGGAACAAGCGCAGAGAAATCAAGATTATGAAGCGGCCTCGAAGTTAAAATATTCAGTCATCCCTGAATTAGAACAAAAGATTTCTTCTGCGGAATACAACTGGGTTCTTTCAACGAAAGATGTAGCGGCAGTTATTTCGAGACAAAAGGGGATACCGATTGAAAAAATTCTCAAGTCGAAACAAGAAAATATTCTTGGGCTTGAAGATTATTTAAAGAGCAAGGTCTACGGACAGAATCAGCCCCTGCATGAAATTGCAGAGGTGCTGGTCACCGCCCATGCGGGACTTTCTGATCCGACAAGACCATTGGGATCTTTTCTTCTTCGCGGCCCATCGGGTGTTGGTAAAACTGAAACGGCAAAGGCCCTTTCTGAATTTTTATTCGGAACACAGGATAATCTTATTCGTTTCGACCTTTCAGAATTTTCTGAAAAACATTCTGTCGCGAAACTTATTGGTGCACCTGCTGGATATGTTGGTTATGAAGAAGGGGGAGTGCTCACTGAGGCCATCAGAAGAAAACCTTATGCGGTTATTCTCTTTGATGAAGTAGAGAAAGCACACCACGACTTCTCTGACATTCTTCTTCAGATTCTGGATGATGGCCGTTTGACTGATAATAAAGGTCGCACGATCGATTTTAAAAATACAATCATCTTGATTACAACGAACTCAAAAAATCTGGAAGAAGATTTTAAACCAGAAGTTCTCGGTCGTCTGGATGCAGTTCTCTCTTACAATGCTCTCGATCAGTCTATTATGAAAAACCTGATCGACAAACAAGTGAAGCTTCTTAATCAGAGACTTGAAAGTAAAAATCTTCATGTTGACCTTAGTGAAGAAGTTTATAGTGAAATTGCAAAACGCGGATACGATCCTCGTTTCGGAGCAAGACCTTTACAATCGGTTTTCGGTCAGTACATTACTCGTCCACTTTCCCGCAAAATTCTTTCGGGAGAGCTTCAACCTGGACGCGTGGTTGCTGAGTGGACTCCAGATCAAAACAATCATGTAATTTTTTATGAGAAAGTAGAAGAAAATCTTGCTCATTAAGAGGATCAAAAAAGGGGTGGCTTGTCGCCACCCCTTCTTATGCTAAACTAATTAAAAATATCCATGAGGAAGGTTTAGCATGTCTGAAACAGTTCGACTGATGCCCAACGACTATCTGATGCGCGAAGGAGAAGAAAGTACAGAAATGTATTATCTTCAATCCGGAACTCTTGTGGTTTATAAACGCAGAGGCGATGGTGACCACCAGATCGGAAATATTATTGCAGGTGAACTCGTCGGCGAAATGTCTTTTTTAGATAAGCAACCTCGTTCAGCTTCAGTTAAAGCGCTCTCAGAATGCGTCCTGGTTAAAATCCCTGCCGACAAGCTGGAGCAGACCATGGAAAACATGCCAAAATGGTTCTCAGCGCTTCTGCATACGCTTACAGAACGTCTTCGCAAGGCCAATGCCCGCATTCGGATTTAGTTCAATTTAAATAAAGTGAAATTTTAGTCCAGCGTCGTTGTCAGGCTGATGCCTAAGTCGCGTTCAATGCGTGCCTTTTCAGCAACTGAAAAAAGATTGCGCTCAACTGAAAGGTGAGTGAGCTCTCCGATGTCTTTGACCCATGCTGGAAGAGAGCGCAATTTATTATTATCAAGATTCAACCGCTGCAAATCTTGTAATAGCATAAAACGTTGGGAAAGCGTCTCTATTTGATTGTGAGAAAGATCGAGAGTTCTGACTTCTGAAATATGTGGAAGAACATCGTCGATATTTTTTAATTTATTTCTGCCGAGAATGAGTGTTTTAAGAGAGGATTTTATTTTAAGACGGGGAAGTTCAACGATTTGATTATTTTTTAGACTGAGATAGGAAAGTTCCGGGAGTTCAAAAACCTCTCTGGGAATCGTTTCAATTTTAGTGGAAACCACAGTCAGTTTTTTTAAATGTTTTAGTATCGTAATATCTTCAGGAAAATAAGAAAAGCATCCGCCAATGATTTCAAGCTCAGTAATATCCCATTGATTCAAGACTTCAATCGGAAATTTCTGTTCGTTGCTTTCACACTTTAAGACAACTTTTTTTTCCATCCACATACTTTTATAAATCCTGAACGTACTTGTTATTGGAATCTACTAAAATACACTTAGGTTTAATTTGTCTGTCTGAAAGAGCGTAGCTGAAAATGATGACTTCATCGCCTTTTTTTATCAGATGCGCGGCCGCACCGTTCATACAAATCATTCCGGAACCTCTGGCCCCCGCAATGACATAAGTTTCAAGTCTGTGCCCACTAGTATTGGAAACGACAGTGACTTTTTGTCCTGGCCAGAGATCAATGCGATCGAGTAAATCCTGATCGATCGTGATTGAACCAATATAAGCGATATCGGCTTCAGTGATCGTCGCTTTATGAATTTTACTTTGCAAAACTTCTCTTAACATAATTTCATTTTCCTAGAGTCCTGTCGGCCCGGGAATTCCTAAAAAGTAAAGGATCGATGTCATCGGTCCGTGGCTCAAATGTTGTTGAGCTGCTTTTCTCACAACGTCTTTCGCATGAAAGGCAATTCCCAATCCTGCAGTTGCCAGCATGGGAAGATCGTTGGCACCGTCACCAATGGCCACAACTTGCTCAAGCGAAATATTTTCTTGTTGGGCGATGAGCTTTACAAGAATCGCTTTTTGATTGGCATTCACAATCGTGCCGGTTACGTGTCCCGTTAGTTTTCCGTCTTCAATTTGAAGTTCGTTTGCAAAAGAATAGTCTAGTCCGAGCTTAATTTTCAAGGCATCGGCAAAAAAGTTAAATCCCCCTGAGATTAACGCGACTTTATAGCCCAGAGATTTAATTGTTTTGATAAATTCTTCAACGCCTGGAGTGAGAGGAAGATTTTCTAGAATCTGCTGCATTTTAGCTGTCTCAAGTCCTTTTAGTTTAGACACGCGGAGCTTAAGTGATTCATCAAAATCTATTTCACCGTTCATCGCTCTATGCGTGATGGCGCGCACTTCATCGCCAGCACCGGCTAGTTCAGCGAGCTCATCGATAACCTCGGTTTGAATCAGCGTCGAGTCCATATCGAAAACGATAAGGCGTTTATTGCGTCTGAAGACGTTGTCCTTTAAAAAGGCGACATCGATTTTATGTTTTGTGGAAACCTGCATGAGGTGTTCCTTTAGAGCTTTTGTCTCAAGTGTTTTTGGAATACTCGTCGAAATTTCCATTGAAGAAAATTCTCGCGGTGAGACTTTATCGATTCGTTCAATGTTGATTTTGTACATCGCAAGTACCTGAGCAAGATCGGCAACGAAACTTGCTGTCACTTTCGTCGGAGAAACACAAGTGACGATAAATTTATCGCCTTCCATTTCCGGCGTGTGAATGTTTTGCTCAACAACCTTGTACGACAAAGAAAGGCCCATCATGTTTGCTTCAAACAAAAGATCCTTCAGTACATTTCCGTTTTGATTTTTTTCATCAGAGTTCAATCCAAGAACAAATGAAAGAGAAAGAAGACCGTGAGTGACGGCCTGGCCCATGTCCAAAACGTCGACTGCATATTCACTGATGATTTTCATCAATCGCGCGGTAATCCCGGGAAAGTCCGGCCCTGAGACGGTGACGAGAATAATTTTTCCACTTAAGCTGTTCACAAATTATTTCCTTTTAATTTGGGCGATCCGCTTTGCCTTGAGTTCTTCTCTGGCGACGGTGTTCGCGACGAATTTTTTGTACTTTTCTAACGAAGCCCAGAGAGTACTCCAGGGCCGAGTAAATTGAAAAAAGGGCCGCTAGGTAAATGGCAATGGTTCCGAGGAGAGGCATATCAATTCCCCAGGGAATATCGTAGGCCATGAGAAGAGGAACACCCACCATTTGAGTCGCCGTTTTCCATTTGCCAAGTGTTCCCACCGGAACTGACAAACCTTTTTCCATCGCAAGCAGCCTTAGCGCTGTAATGTACATTTCGCGAAGAACGAGAATGAGAACAATGACAACGTGGATGCGATTGAGAGCAAGTAGCATGATGAGAGATGAGATCACCAGAAATTTGTCAGCAATGGGATCTAGAAAAGACCCGAAGACCGTCACGATTTTTCTTTTGCGGGCAATATAGCCGTCAAAAAAGTCGGTGATCGAAGCCGCCACAAAAGTCCAGGCCGCAATATAGTTTAGTAATTTTGTCGACAAATAGAGTTCGCGACCAATGCGTTCCTGATATTGAACGAAAATCAGCGAGATTAAAATAATAGGGATTAAAACGACTCTAAACATCGTCAGTCTATTGGGAAGATTGTCAATTTCCCATTCATTCGGATGGTGCGAAGTTGGAACTGGCTGCGAACCGTGGGTTTTGTCGTGATCCATTTTTTCCTTCTTATATTTAATTGAAGACTATTTTAACCTAAGAGATGAAAGATCACAAAACCTATTGCCAAAAAAATGGAATGCCAAAAACGGAGTACGAGCAAATGGAAAGACACTTGAGCTTAATTAAAACAGATTATCAGGAACTGGAGAAAAGAGTATTTCCGCGCTTTCCGTTTGGACTGATGATTTTCAAAGAAGACAACCGTCCAGAGAGTGGCGACAATAAAATGGTTTTTGAAGTGAAAGATATCTCTCTGACAGGTATGCAGCTTTCATTTAAAGATGGCACACACAATTATACGCAAGGAAAAACCATCACTGGAAACCTGCAATGGCGCGGATCAAATCTGGCAGTGAAAGGGAAAGTGCAATGGGTGCGTGAAGCATGCATAGGCTTAAGCTTTGAATCAAGCATCAGCTTCGAAGAGAAAATGCGCGGCTTTCTCTCCTATGATAATATTGTTTCGCATATTAAACCCCTCCACAAAAATGATATGGACCTCGATCTTCCCAATAATCTCAAGTATTGGCTCAAGTCTGATGGCGTCCTCGAAATCTTTGTCTGGGAGCACACCAGTTCAGGAATATCTCGTTTCCAGGTCCTTTTCATGGAGCATTTTATTGAATGGGAAGAAGGCGTTGGCCTTCGCACCGGCAGAATCATGACTCAAAGAGATCTCGATACTCCGCTTTCGCTTGAAGACGAATTTGTTTTTCAGATCGATGAAGGCGCAGACAGCTCAAAAATAGAGATGGCCTTAGGCGTTGTTAAGAAAATTAGTGACGAAAATCTACCTCTCGAGGCCCGCGAATTTTTAGTCTACAAGCTTGGTGGATAAAACTTAACGTTTGATTTTTTCCCTTTTATAATTGTGGCGTATTCAATAGGCCACTTTTTATTTGGAGAATAATATGAATCGTAACCTTGCTTTGGAATTTGTACGCGTAACTGAAATGGCCGCCATTGCTTCGGCCCGCCTCATGGGACGTGGAGATGAAAAAGCGGCCGACCAGGCAGCAGTCGATGCCATGAGGGCCATGCTCGATTCGGTAGAATGTGATGCCACAGTTGTCATCGGTGAAGGTGAACGCGATGAAGCTCCTATGCTTTATATTGGTGAAAAAGTAGGCTCGGGAAAAGGAGCTGAACTTGAAATCGCTCTTGATCCTCTGGAAGGAACGACCGTTTGTGCGACTGGTGGATACAATTCGATTTCAGTTATGGCGATTGCAGAAAAAGGAAACTTCCTTCATGCGCCAGATACTTATATGAAAAAAATTGCCTGCGGACGCGAAGGAAAAGGGCTGATCGATATTAATGAATCAGCTAAAGAAAATCTTCGCCGTCTCGCTGAGGCGAAGAAATGCCGTATTGCAGATTTGACGGCGATCGTTCTCGATAGACCTCGTCACAAAGAGCTCATCGGAGAAATTAGAGAAGCAGGCGCTCGTATCCAACTCATTGGCGATGGCGACGTTTCTGCGGCCATTGCTTGCTGTGATCCGAATTCTGGTGTCGATATTCTTTTTGGAATCGGTGGGGCCCCTGAAGGTGTTCTTGCTGCTGCCGCAATGAGATGTATGGGCGGTGACTTCCAGGGAATTCTTCAGTGGAGAAACGAAGAAGAAATTAACCGCGCAAAGAAAATGGGCATTGCAGATTTGAATAAAGTTTTCAAGCTTGATGACCTGGCTCGCGGTAATGTCATGTTTGTCGCTACAGGTGTAACGACAGGAAATTTTTTGAAGGGCGTTCAGTTTAAATCATGGGGTGCAATCACTCACTCAATCGTTATGAGATCGAGCTCAGGCACGGTCAGACACATTGAGGCCGAGCACCATTTTGATACAAAACCACGTTATTAATTTGTGTTTAAAAAATCTGTTATACTAGTTTTTGTACTAATTTTTTTTTCAGGAGTGGTTATGGCCAGTGCTTCAAGGACAGAAGTCGTCGATGTTGATATTAACAAGCTTTATGATGTGCTCGTGGATTATGAAAAATACCCAGAGTTCGTCGATGGCGTGAGTGGAATTAAAGTTCTCGCTAAAGATGAAAAAACGGCGAAGGTTGAATACAACCTCAATATGATTAAAAGTTTTAAATACACAATTAATTTGAAGCAAGAACGCCCAGGCCGTCTAAGCTGGACTCTTGATTCAGGTGATCTTTTTAAGAAGAACGATGGAGAGTGGAAGCTCAAAGATCTAGGTAATGGCAAAACAGAAGTAACGTATACATTGGATCTCGATTTTAAAATGTTTGCTCCAAGTTCTATTCTTTCAGCGCTAACAGAAAAAAATCTACCGACGATGATGAATTCTTTTTTTAAAAGAGCGAAGGCGAAATAGCGATGACGAAAGAAGATAAAAAAGAAAAACCTCTTGGCGACATTATTAAAAAAGTTGTGTCTGTCGGCGTTGGTGCTGCCTTCATGACTGAAGAATCTGTGAAAAAGATTCTGGAAGATTTGCCTCTGCCAAAAGATATCATCACTGGCCTTGTTCAAAATGCAAAAGGGGCCAAGGAAGACTTCACCAGCGGCATTCGCGAAGAGCTTCGCAATTATCTTTCAAAAGTCGATGCTTCCAAAATCGCCTCTGATATTCTCGATCGCTACGATGTAGAAGTTGAAGCGAAGTTCCGTTTCAAGAAAAAGAACGAATCAGCAGAATAGGCGAGTACAAAAGAATGAGAAGTACTGAGATTGCAAAAAATCTAAGTGTCATAAAAAAAGAAATTAAAGGTGCCCATCTGGTGGCCGTGACAAAATATTCTCCCGTAGAAGATGTCATTGCCGCCTATGAGGCCCATCAATACGACTTTGGTGAAAACCGAGTTCAAGACCTCGCTGAAAAAGCAAAAGTTTTCGAAGACCAATCTCTCAGTAAAGTGAAATGGCATATGATCGGCCATCTTCAGACAAACAAAGTTCGCGATCTTTTAAAAATTCCTCATCTCTACGCTATTCATTCTGTAGATTCACTTAGACTATTGGAAGAATTGCTTAAAAGAGAAAATGATTTTCACGGCCCAGAATTAAAACTTTTTTTTCAGGTAAACACATCCCACGAAGATGAAAAAACCGGTTTTGAATCTGCCGATGAACTCCATCAGGCCATTTTGCTTCTCACAGGGCGAGGGCCTTCTAAATTAAAGTTTTATGGCCTTATGACCATGGGAACAATCCGCACTGACCATTTTGAAACCGAGGCCGCAAGGTGCTTTAAAGATTTGGCGACAATCGCTCGTTCAGTGGAAGACAAATTTCACCTGAAGGAAAAGCTCAAACTTTCAATGGGGATGAGTCAAGATTATAAAATTGCACTGGCCGAAGGAAGTGACTTTATCCGCGTAGGCTCTGCCATTTTCAAATCACATACTTAATAAAGCTTGGTTAATTTTCTACCCTAGTAAAAATTACACAAAAGCAGCGAAACTTTCATGATTTGTTATAAAAGCAAACTATGAAAACAACATTTTTTTTACTACTCATGGTTCTCTCATTTACTACTCTGGCACAGGACGAATCACTCTTAAGTGAAGATGATCAAAAAGTCTGTGAAAGCACCATCCCCGGTGAAATGGAAGCGTATTCAAAAATCATCAGGCAATTTCAGAAAACTGAAACTGACGCCGAGAATTTCAAAAGAACTGAAAGCGGGTTTCAAAACTATCTTAATGAAATGGGGATTAAGTATTTTTCTTCCAAAGAAATTGCCACTCCACATAGTGAAAACGATGCTGAAAAATGCGGTATTGTAAATCTCCTTCCCCCTCAATGTGCATGGAAAAACGGGGGAGCTCTTCTTTCTATTTTTGAAAAGATAAGAGAAACAATTAAGGCCCCCATTATTTTCCGCAACTGGTGGCGACCTTCTTGTTACAATTCATTAGTTGAAGGAGCAAAAGCGTCTGATCATTTACTCGCTAAATCGATGGATATCGATTTCAAGTCTCCTAAGGACCGTGCTATTGCACAAAAACTGCTCTGTAATGAACTTTGGAAAAAAGGGGAAAACATTCAGGTGGGAATAGGGTGTAATAGCCTTCACGTGGGCCTCCAATCGCCGCGTGGGAAACGCTTTTGGGTCTATGGAAGTATGCAAGGGTGTCCGGTTAAATCTTTGGATAATTGCTGGGACCTTTAAGTTTATCTAAAATTTAGATAGATCACTGCTGACTATTCTATTTGAGATTTTGGCCCAATGCAGGCAGTGTTTAAAAAATTTAAACCCCCGAGGTGTATATGAGAAAGGTTCCAGAGTTAAGTTTATTAAGCTACGTCAACGGGACGAGTGCTGATCAGATTAAATTTGTGGACGATATTTTCACAGGTCTAAAGGACTACGGATTTATTATTCTCAAAGACCACACAATTGACCAAAAGAAAATTGATCGCGCTTATGAATTGGTTCAGGAATTTTTTCATCTTCCGCTTGAAACCAAAATGAAATACAAAATGGATAACGGCGGTCAACGTGGTTATACACCATTTAAAACTGAACATGCTAAAGACAATAAGAATCCTGACTTGAAAGAGTTCTGGCACGTCGGGCGCGAGCTTGCGGCCTCTTCTCAATATAAAGGAATCTATCCTGAGAATATCTGGCCATCGGAAGTAGCGGAGTTTGAAAAAACTTTTAAAGATCTTTATCAGGCCATGGATATGACGTCTGTTATTCTTCTTGAGGCCATTGGAAAAGCTCTTGATGTTCCCAACACATTCTTTAAAGAAATGGTTGCAGATGGAAACTCTATCATCAGAACAATTCATTACCCGCCAACGAAAGGTGAGGATACAAAAAATTCGATCCGTTCAGCTGCTCACGAAGATATCAATTTAATTACGATGCTCGTTGGGGCCACTGATTCTGGTCTTCAGCTTCTTGAAAGAGATGGAACTTGGCTTGATGTAAATTCAAAACCAGGAGAAATCGTTGTTGATACTGGGGATATGATGTCGCGTTTAACTAACGATGTCCTTCCTTCAACTACTCACAGAGTAATCAATCCGACAAACGATGCTTCAGCACGTTTCTCAATGCCATTTTTCGTTCATCCGCATTCGCAAGCAATGCTTTCTTGCCTTCCTTCTTGTGTAGGAGCTGGGGCGAAATACGCTGATATCACTGCAGGAGATTTCCTCTCTCAGCGATTAAGAGAAATCGGTTTAATGTAAAAAAAGAGTAAGGCCGCTTTTGCGGCCTTTTTTTTTGCCTGATTAAATTAAAATCTGAGACCAATATTGAATTTAATATTCGTGATATTTGTGACTTGTTCTTCTGAATTTGAAAATTTTTCAGTCGCACTCAAAGCTTCAATGGTTCCTTCAAAGATCATGGCGACAGAGCGGGAAAAAGGCATGATATAACCGATGCGTCCCTCTGGCAGCATTGTCACAGTTCCTGAACTTTTTTCTTCACTAACAGTCGTCGTCGATTTACCTATTCCAGCAGCAAGTGAAATATAAAAATTTGATTCATCCTTACTAAAATTAGTGAGGTGATAAGTGACGGCCGCCGTTGCCATTACTCTGTTCGTTGGAACATCGAGAGAAGGATTATTTTGACGAAAAACTTCATTGTCAATTCTTCCACCAAAACTCATTTCAAGTTCAGGCATGAAACGATGATTGTATTCGACGGCAAATGTATAACCAGTGCGTGTTGAATTTTTATCGTTGGTGACGTCTGAAGAGGATTGTGAGAGCGCGCGGTTTAATCCCACTTTAGCGGAATAATTATTTCGCGTGCGGAATTTTTCATAAAGCACATCGTAATCAGGCTCAGGCGTTAAAGAGGAATCGGCCACAATATCAAGCGCTACGTTTCCATAAGCGTGAGAGTTGTAACTGATAATATCTTCTTTGTTAAAAGGCACCGTGATATTGGTATCCAAGGGAGTCCAAAGAGAGTAATTGCGGTTCACTTCACGGGCCTTGCAAACAATGCTCACATTATCGTTGGCAAAAATAACTTCCATCCCTCGCGTAATGCCGTCTTTTACGCCTTTTCCGACGACAAACGACCTACGATCAGTGGAGACGGTTTGAATAACCAGCAATTCTTCACGATTTTTTTCAGATGATTTTGATTGAATTTTTTTTTCTTTTGAGTGGAGTGGATAACTCAGGAATACACTCGAGCCGACCGCACTTATGAGAAGAAGCTGTTTCAATGTTTTGTAGTTACCCATGGTTAATAGTTTATCATAACGATTGCCAAGAAAAAGAGTCACTTTTTCTACCTAGTGTTTTCCCGCTACCGACATTTTCATGAGCTTACCCGAGTTGAGCACTCAGAGATAAAATAAGAATGATCTTTAAAGTAAGTTTGTAAGACTTCGATAAGTGTATACGATGGTGAAGACAAAAACTTTCATTCAACTTTTATTTTTCTGCGTGCTCGGAGTAGTGCTCACTTCTTGCGTTCCGAAAGCGACTGAGAAAAAAGCTTCGTGTGGAACGAATCAAGCGTTCAACAGCATCACTCGTACATGCGTGAGTGTACTTGAACCTCGCTATAAACCAGTGGCGACACTTTCCAGCGCTGCTCTCACTCAGGAAACAGCGTCTACAATTACTCTTTCTTATACTGATGCTAATAAAAATCCGGCATTGTCTTGTAAAATATATCCTTCCTTTTCTTCAAAAATCGAACCGATTTCACCAACAGTTGTGAACGGTGGTGTCTTTGCCAAAATGGATTTACTTGTTTCAACAATCATCAATCTCTACTATGCAACAGATGCCGTGAGCCCGGGAATTGTTCCACTGGCACACCTCACTGCGATTACCGATGCAGTGACAATTGCTAAATCAACTTTTACTTATTCAACTCTTGAAACTCAATTGGGAATCATCACGACAGAGGTCAATACGATCATGTCTGCCTCTGCGGCATTTCTCACTTCGAGTACGGTTGCGACTTATTATAATCTTGCAGTTCCAAGACGCGCGGACTTCAACACGTATTCATCTATGGTCACCAACCGTTGTGAATGTTCTGGTGGAGTATGTACAACGACTATTGCTCCTAAGCTTCGTCAAAATGGAACGGCCGGATTCAGTTATTCAATTACAGATATGGATGGTGAAGGGGATGCAAAGGCCGTTTCACTCACTGTGGCCGCAGCGGCCGCGGGGGCCAGTGACTATAAACCGGCCGTTAAATCTAGTTATGTTTCAACTTTCAGTGAAAGTGCTTCGGCAACGCCTGCTACATATTCGTTTACTCTTCCGGCATCGAGCGATTACTTTGGGACATCAGCTTCTTCATTTAATTATAAATTTGTCGGAACCAAAGTAAGCAATTATGGAAAAACGACCAATGGCCGCGTTTACGGCTGTATGGATCTAGTTGCTTCAAGCGGAACGACCGATAAGACTTGTTTTTATATTCCTGATAGCGGTGATGCCTTTTATTCAGGAGCTGCACCGACAAAGGCCACAGTCACACTTCCAGACAATTTAAAATTTGATGCTTTAGCAGAAGGTTCTTTTGGAAATAATTACGCTGTCCAGATTATTAAAATGTCCTCGGTGGATCCGGCGATCCAAGCTGAAAATTTTGGACTTGTCTCTGCAACTGACACTGATACTTATATTAGAGTAGTCGACAATACGATTAAAATTTATATCAGCGACAATACAACAGCGGCCGATATCGTTAATGCAGTCAATACAGATGCGAAGGCCAAATACATGGTGACGGCGTCTGACGTGGGCGCGACTACATTTACGACAATGGCAGCGCCGGCATCACTTGCAGGTGGAACCGACGCTTTTGATAAAGTCACGTTTGAAGCAAGCAATGCTTATTCAACTTCGACGAATACTGCAACTGTCATGTTAGCGATGGCCGCTTCAGATGATCCGCCACTCACTCCAACAGAATACAATTCGGCGTATATGCCTCTTACCCTTTCTGCGGCAACAACTTCAGCAATGGCCGAAGGAGATGCAGCAGGGCAGATAATTACTCTTCCATATTACGAAGCGGATAATTCGCCTGTTGTGAAAGCAGTAACCTGTGCTATCGATTTTGCAACTCTTCCAAATATTGGTCTTAGCTATAAAGTTCCGACAACGTGTGCTTGTGACGGTGCAGGTGTGTGTACAGCGACCGTTGTACCAAACGCTCTCTTTAATGGAACTGGAAAATTTTCGTATACAATCACAACAATTGATCAAAATTCTGTGACTACCGCGACGAGTGGATCGCAAACTGTGAACGTGAGTGTTTGGGAAGTTAACAATACACCGACACTGACTTTAACTTCTGCTTCTACAACCGCTGGAGCAGTCACGACGAATTCAGTGGCCCCATTGCCAAACCCTTGGCACGTTCAAGAAAATTCAACGACGACTCCGAGCTCTTCTTATATTTGTTTTACAGCGACAGCTGGAGGCGGTTCCGATGAATCAACTCAAACGCTGACTGTGACTCCTACGCAAGTGACTCCGACAAGCAATGCTAGTCTCGTTCTTACATTCGGAACAGTTCTCGCACCAGGAGAAGCAAGTAATACTTGTGGCGCCGGACAATACATGGTTCCGTTTACATCAACTCAAAATCAATCGGGTACAACGAACATCAAAATCACAGTTGCAGATAACGGCACAACTCACAGTGTGAGCGATCCGCTTTCAACCAATACGACAATTCCATTGACCGTCGATTCAGTTGATGATCCTCCGTATTTTTCACAATCAATTACGAGTGTTCAAACTAACGAAGGCGGCGCTGTCGTTGCGGGACCATTCACTGTCGATGAAGACACAGCGAATTCTCCTGATGAAAACGTTCAGCAGATTAAAATTGCCAATATCACTTCAGACAACGCATCTGTGCTTCCAGTGAGTGCTATTTCCGTTTTCTATGATCTCAATGATAATGGAGTAGAGGATTCAGGAGAGTCGCGTACATTTGGTTCGAGCTCAACAGTTCTTCCAGGTTCACAAGATTTGGAAGCGGCCGCTGGTGCTGATGTTAAAGGGCATAGCTTCTATTTAAAATTGAGTCCGGTTCCTGGCAACTCTGGAAACTCTAATATTACAGTGACAATCAATGACGGAATTCTTGGCACGGCCAATTCTCATATGGTTTCAAAAACTTTTTCTTTAATCACCAATTCAATCGCGGCCCAGCACGGAGGCTGGTCACATATTTCAGCAGTAGGATTAAAGACAGATAAGAACGGTGCCCCTGCTGCGACTAACGATATTGTTTGTAACTACGATACTAATAAATGTGATGGTACTTCTAGCTGCACAGGCTCAGCTGCACCAAATAGTTCTATCGTTCCGGCCGATGTGAATGTTCTTTATTGGGATAACTCCAATAAACGTTGCTACAGAAGCCAGGCGGCAGGTGATAAGTTTTCGTGGATAGAAATGAAAACGACATGTCCGATTACCAGAAGCGGTGGAGTGAATTTCCTTTACGATTCTTCGCTTCTACCTGCTCAATCTGTTCCGACTCCGACAGCAGTTAATCAATATTATTATAATGCTCTTACGAATGTCTGCTATTACAGCACTCAACCAACTCCGGGAACTTTTGTCTGGAATTCACCGTACATTCCTGCGAAAGTTACTTTGTCATGGAATTCTTTTACCATTTCAGGTTCGGGTTCTGATTCTACGGCAACCATTGAAGGGTGGAATATTTATCGTAGAGAAAAAGGTTACGACTACGATTTCAAAAACGGCTTTTTGAAAACAAACAGCACTGATACAAAAACAATCAGCAGTTCATTGACAAGAACATTTGTCGACAACACGGCGATCGCCGGAAAAGTTTATTACTATCTCGTGCGTCCGGTTGATAGTCTTCATCACTTACCGACTTATACGCCGGAAGTTTTCTCTGAAGTCCGCGTGTTGGCACCAACTGAGAATTATTCATTCGTTCATCGTTGGATGGTCAATCAGGAAGTGTGCAACAGTATGCACATGACGACTTCAACGACAAATAAAGTTGATCCGACTCACAACTATCGCTGTCCATATAAAGGTCCAGGCGAAGGCACTGGAACGAATGTTGGCTATTACGATATCGGCAAAGATATGCTTGTCGATATTTCTGAAAGTGGATGTCCATTTACAAAAGCACCTGCCTGTTCAGCTAGTGGTTGTATTGGAATTGGGGCCCCTACAGCTGGCGGTTTGAATATGTCTGCGGCCGCTGTGGGAAATATTTTTTACGATCGAAATTCGGGTTCTTGTTATGTCGCCAACAGTACTGCTGCAGGTGACTGGACGTCTTTTAACAGTGCAGTTCTGGGAGCTTCGAATATTGCTAAATCAAATACAGCGCTAAATCCGCCATTGACAAATATTTCAATGTCGCAAGCTTCTTCAATTTGTCAGCTTAGATCGACAACGACTCCACTTTCAAATTTAGGAATGGCCAATGGAGCAGCCTCCAATCCAGTAGCGACGGCGCTTCTTCCTAGTAAGAAAGAATACATTGCTTACTCGGCGGCCCCGACCTCTCTAAGTGATTCACTTATTACAGATCTTGAGCAAGGGTATTCACTCAATGTTCAGTCTCGTTGTAATTCAACGAATGCCAATGGAATTGATGTGGCCTTTACGGATTCAACAATTCCATCGACCAGTTATATTTTCTCACTTCCGGGAACAGCTTCATCGGGCATCAGATCGATTTATACGGGTTCAGTTCCTTGGGGGATGAATTTCTCGACTGAATCATGTAGCTCTCGCTATGGTGTTCAAGACGTTTACGGAAACGTGGCAGAATGGGTGCTCGATTCAATGTCGTGTCCGAATGCTTCCAATTTTGTTTGTTCAATGACAAGCAGTACAGATCTCGGTAATTATAATTTCACCGCAGAAGATTATTCGGCCGGTATTGCTACAGATCATTATCGTTTTGATTTATCGACAGGCCCTTTTGCAGACGACGGTTCTGGAGCTCCGAGTGCAGGCGATGGATATCTTACTGAATGGGATTTCAAAGATGAGCTTTTCAATGCTGGGAAATTTAGTTTCCCGATGGGAATGCCAATTAACGTGGATATCGGAACTGCCTTCAGTGGAAAAACATTTTTGAATTATCTTCTAGATATTGGTCTCACTTCTGGTCTGACTCCAAATCAATTACACGAAGATGGTCTCATTGTTAATGGTGCCGTCATCAATGCGACGGCCGGAAAAACAGGTTCTTTTGCTCAGGGAGGAAGTTACCTTTCTGGCAACAGAGCGGGCCGCTATTCTTCTGAGCTAGTGCCGGATTCAGTGACAAACCGTCCTGACGTCGGATTCCGTTGCTATATTCCTATCGATAAAGATAACTATCCGGCCGATTCAGGCAGACACACTTATTCATATTAATTGAAATCCTGTTTTTTTGTCGCTACCATTTCTTCTATGGGAAGAACAATTGCGCTATTACTCATTTCAAATTTATTCATGACGACCGCTTGGTATGGGCATCTCAAATCTCATCAAGCTTCTAAATTGTGGGTGGTCATTCTCGTTTCCTGGGGCATCGCTTTTTTTGAATATTGTTTCCAGGTGCCGGCCAATCGCTTGGGGATTCACTATTTTTCTTTGCCTCAATTGAAAGTCATTCAAGAAATTATCACAATGACAGTTTTTGGGCTCTTCGCTTTATTTTATATGAAAGTGCCGCTTACCAAGAATTTTCTTTATGCCAGTGCCTGCTTAGTTCTTGCCGCATTTTTCATGTTTAAAGACCGTGTTCAATGAAATGATTTCGTTTGAGCTTAACTCAGCTTCAATGTATTCTTTTTTTGTTGTGTTTTATTTCATTCATTAAACGAAGGATTTGGTATGGGAAAGGTCATCAGCTTCATCAATCAAAAAGGTGGCGTCGGCAAGACAACCATGGCCTTTAATGCGGCCCATGCTCTTGCTAAAAATGGACACAAAGTTCTCGCAATCGATCTCGATCCCCAGGCCAATCTTACGTTGTTGTTTCAAGCAGGAAACGAAACAAATATTTACCAATTGCTGGTCAATTCCATCAAAGAATTAAAAATGCTTCACGCTCCGGCCATGCTCGGAAACGTTTTAAAACGTGGAACTGTTGATTTGCTTCCCGCGGGCCAGGAGCTTTCGGGATTTGATCTCACTGTGGCCTCCATTAATGCTCCCAGACAACTCGTGCTGAAGAGATTCATTGAAAGCAACGGTCTGAAAGAGCGATACGATTTTATTATTATTGATTGTCCTCCGACTCTTGGGCTTTTGGTTATTAACGCTCTTTGTGCAAGTGATGGAGTGATAGTTCCTTTCAGACCAGATGATTTTTCATTAAAAGGACTTGAGCATTTTTATCAAGTGCTTTCTGACATCGACGACATGGGCATTGTGCGCGCGCCTGAAATTTTCCTCCATGTTCCCAATCTCGTGGATCTCCGTCGCAAACAAGAGAATGACGACCTTACAAAAATCATGGAATCTATAGAAAAAGAATTAGGCCCAGGGAAAATATTCTCTCCTTTCCTAAACAAAGCAGGACTCGTAAAATCACTTTCAGGCAGAAAATCGGTATTCGATTTTAAATCGCAGGAATTCAGCGACCTTCAGGAAAAATTTATTGGCGTCGCTAAAAAAATTGAGGAGTGGTCTCATGAGCACATCTGAAACTAAAAAGAAAACAACAAACCCTCTCTATGTAGTGAGAAACAACGGAGTTGATGTGGAAGAAGCCAATGGTCTACTAGAACTTATCTTGAAAAAAACAGGTTTAGATAAAATGCTTCCGATTCTGGAATCTTTTTTTGCCATTCTTCTCTCTCAAGTTCAAACTTACGCTGTCTTCATGGAAGTTAAAAAGCTTTATGACAAAGTTTTTGAAAAAGTGATTGAACTGATTTTTCAAGTTCAGCAACTGACGCAAAAAAAGAAAGCTTAGAATAAACTGAAGAAAGGGATTCCCACGGAAAGACCCCACATCTTAATGGCATTCTGATCGTGTCCCCACTTGATGTAATTGAATTCAAGAAAAGATTTTTTTCCATAGCGAATCCAGGCATTGGTGTAGGTTTCATTGCCGGTCGATAAGAACATTCCATAAGTGAGATTGTAATTTTCCTTAAAGGCATGTTTGTAAATGACTTCAAAACCCTGCGGATAGATGAGACGGAAAACGGTATTGTCTCCTGATTTAAAACGGTAGTGCAGACCTTGAAAGCCTAAAAGGGCGTTGATGAGAACTCTTTCATCAAAGGCCGAAGCAAGATCGTAGGAAAAATAAAGTCCCGAGTTATTGAAATAAGATCTCGAGTATAAAAGAGCATCGAAGGCCTTGAGAGAGGCGGTTTCAGTCAAATCAAATTTTCCATAGAGCATGAAAGAAGGTGCAAAATTGGCATTTTGGACGTCAGCGCCTTGCTTGCTTTCATAAATATAAGGGCCAATTCCAAAAGATGTTTTTAAGCGCGGCAGTGCCTCTGGTAGCGTCGCCTGAAGCTGCATCGTGCGGACATTACCAGCATGATCTTTCATTTGAAGAGATACAGGGGAATTGTCTTCCAGAAAAAGGGTATAAGGAGGTTTGGCCTCGTTTAAAAAGCGAAGATTCGTCGTATTCATCGTGACTTCAAGACGAGGTTTTTCGCTCCCAAACTTTCCGAGTTTATGCATTTTGCATCCGAGAGAAACATATTCATCGTCGATGCCGTTAATCACAATTTCATAAGGCGAACAGGAGTAATCGATTAATTGTTTTGCACGTGCTTTTTTTGAAGGCGCGGCCTCGATTACTATTTTATCCAATAAAGTTTTCCCTTTATAGATGAAGAGTGTGTCTGGATTAAAAAGATCGATATAAACATCAGAATGAGCTCTGTTATGAGACTGGACCGGAATAATATTTTTTCCCTGATATTCAAAGTGAATGGAGTGATCGTCATTTGCAACATCGACACTAATAAGGGCCCGAGGAACGAGAAGGTTATTTTCGTTTCTAATCCACTGGACGGAATCGGTACTCCAGGAAGCTGTCACTGATGGATCAGAATGATGAACGATAAAATCATCCAGGGACACTGAAATACGGGATTCCCCGACTGAAAAGCGGGCCAGATTGAAAGTCTGGGCGTGCGCCGTCACCGACAAAAACAGAAAAATAAAAATTCTTAATAATTTCATCTTGAACGGATTCGACGGACTTTAACTGCCGGCGGCGTAATCGTTATTTCTGAGCGCTGTGGTTGGATTGTGGTGACGGAAGAGGCCGCCGTAGAAATAGAATCGGTAACCATGTCCTCTTCATTGGGCGCGACCTCATTGAGTTCACGGTTGGTTACTGTTTCTGCGCGCGTAAAAGCCGCTTCTTCTTTCTGTTCGAGCATGCGAAGCTCCGCCTCAAAGTCATTAGACTGCGCTAAAGCACCCAGAGAGAAAACAAGTCCCGAAAGCAATAAATATTTAGTCATGAATTAAGTTTTTCATAGTTTTTGATTTTTTAAAAGGGCCAATTCTACGTACTTCGTGCTAAAAAATTCAAATGAATTCAGAAGATTTACTACTGTCGTCGTATCATTACGATCTGCCTCAAGAGCTTATTGCTCAAAGGCCTGCGCCCGAGTCGCGGCTTCTTGTGTATAAAGCAGGAACGAATGAAATCATTCATGAAACATTTTCCAATATCGGCAAGTATCTTCCAGAAAATTCGCTGCTTGTGTTTAATCGATCAAAAGTTTTTCCTTCTCGATTGCTCGGTAAAAAAGAAAGCGGAGGGGCAGCGGAATTGTTTTTGTTGTCTCTTACAAAAAATGAAGATGGGGCCTATCCTGCGTTGATTAAAACGACCTCAAAGAAAAAAATTGGATTGAAATTCTTTTTTCCCAATCAGCTAGTGGCAGAAATAGCTGCCATTTATGATGATGGAACTTTTGGAGTCATTTTTAATCTGGAAGAAATTAAAGATCATCTTTTTGAATTTGCCCGCATTCCTATCCCTCCTTATATTAGAAAAGGAGAAAGCGATGAAGCTGACAGAAAAGATTATCAGACCGTGTATGCAAAAGAAGAAGGCTCCGTCGCTGCTCCGACCGCTGGGCTTCATTTTAAAAATGATCTTCTGACACAATTAAAAGAGCGGGGAATTGATACGGCCAGCGTGACATTACACGTGGGGATCGGGACATTTCGCCCGGTAAAGACTGAGAACATTCTGGATCATCAGATGCATTCGGAAAATTATTTCATCGATACTGAAAACGCAGAAAAGCTCAATCATGCCTACGCGGAAAGAAGCGTTGGAACGAAAAAAATTATTGCAGTAGGGACGACAACTCTTAGAACGCTTGAATCAAGTTTTGGAAAAAACTTAAGACCGGGAGAAATGTATTCAACGAATATTTTTCTTCACCCGGGAGTTGAAGTGAAGAGCATTGACGGGCTTCTTACCAATTTTCATTTGCCTGAATCGAGTCTTCTTATGCTGGTGTCTTCACTCATCGGTAGAAAAAAAACAATGGAACTTTACGACATTGCCATCAAAGAAAAATATCGTTTTTTCTCCTATGGCGATGCCATGCTGATCATAAGGTAAAAAATGGCCAAACAGATTTTTAAAAAAGTTGCTCAAAGTAAAAAGGCGCGTGCCGGAGTCATCACCACTGCACACGGAGAAATTCAGACGCCCATTTTCATGCCGGTCGGCACGCGTGCGACTGTCAAAACGATGTGGCAAGAAGATCTGGTGGAAATGAATGCCCAGATTATTTTGGGAAATACTTATCACCTCTATCTTAGACCCGGCCATGAGCTGATTGAGCGAGTGGGAGGAGGACTGCACGGATTCATGAAATGGGATCGGGCCATTTTGACGGACTCTGGTGGTTATCAGGTTTTTTCGCTGTCAGCGATGAACAAAGTCACAGAAGAAGGTGTAACTTTTCAATCTCACCTCGATGGATCAAGACATCTTATTTCACCTGAAAAATCGATGGAGATTCAGCGCGCTCTCGGTTCTGATATCGTTATGAATTTTGACGAGTGTCCTGCTTTACCGGCGACCAAAGACAGACTTCGCGAAAGTATGGAGCTCACTCTTCGCTGGGCCAAACGCTGCCGCGATTATCAGTTAAAAGACCACCAGAACCTTTTTGGAATTATTCAGGGTGGTTTGCATTTTGATTTGCGTTCAGAGTGTATGGAGCGCTTAAAAGAACTCGATTTTGAAGGTTATGCTTTAGGTGGTCTTTCTGTCGGCGAAAAAAATGAAGAGATGGTCAATTTCCTCGATAATTTCGCTCACACAATGCCGGAAGATAAACCGCGCTACCTCATGGGTGTGGGAAAGCCGCTGGATATTTTAAACGGCATTCGCGCCGGTATAGATATGTTTGATTGCGTATTGCCGACGAGAAATGCAAGAAATGGGCAATTCTTAACTAAAGGTGGTCCGCTCAATATTAAAAAGGAACGCTTTAAAGAAGACGTTCTTCCTCCGGATCCAGAATGTTCATGTAAGGTTTGTGCAAAGTACAGTAGAGCGTATATTCGACATCTTTACACGGTCGGAGAGTACCTCGCAGGAAACATGATCACGTATCACAATTTGCATTTTTATCTGCAGATGACGACGGATGCTAGAAACGCAATTTTAAACGATCAGTTTGACGACTTTTACACTAAGTTCTATAACTCTTATCAGTCAAATATCTGGAATTAATCTTTTTAAAGGAACACTTATGACTTCACTCCTTATCAAAACACTTGTTCAATCGGCACACGCTCAACAAGCAGCAACAACACCACAAAACCCGATGATGCAATTTCTCCCATTGGTTGTTGTTTTCGTTATTTTTTATTTTTTAATGATCAGACCTCAAAAGAAAAAGTTTGAGGAAGAACAGGCGATTTTAGCAAAACTTGCTAAAGGCGATGAAGTTTATACGAAATCTGGAATCATTGGCACAATCGTAGGAATCAGTGATAAGATCGTAGACCTGGAAGCATCAGAAGGCGTTCGTATTAAGGTTTTAAAAGGCCAGATTGCGGGTCTAGCTAAGTCTGTGCTTGAACCTGAAAAAAAGTAATAGACTAAAACTTATTTCAAAAAGAGGATTGTATGTTTGGACTTGGGGCCGGTGAATTATTTCTCATTTTTATTATTGCTCTGCTATTTCTTGGACCTAAAAAATTGCCAGAACTTGCTAAGGGCCTAGGCCAGGCCGTTCGTGAATTTCAAAAAGCTCGCGATGAGATGATGAATGAAATGAACAAGCCGCACACTGAAACAAAAGTGGCCACAGCTGATAAGAAAGATGTTGAAGTGGTTGCAACGAAAGTTGAAACTGCCGAGACCACTGCCGCAACTCCTGACTCTACGAAACACTCGTAATATTCTGCCTTGCAAATCTATTGATTATTCAACTATACTTTTTTGGTTAACTTAAAAGTATAGTTGTTTTTGATTCTATAAAAGGGAGTTTTTTGATGAAAACCAGCTGGTGGGTACGCTTTAGTGTACTACTTGTCTTTGTCGTTCTTTCCGTATTAGTCCTCCTACCAACCGTGATGCACTTTGATGAAAACGGACACTATCCGATTAAATCAAAAATCAATCTAGGTCTCGACCTTCAAGGCGGGCTCTATATGATTATGGGTATCGATTTCAAGAAAGTTTATCGCGACGAAGTTAAAACGTACGCGAGAAAGATTGAAATGACCCTGAAAGATCAGGACATCGCCATGACTCCGGGAAATCTGGACGAAACAGATGCTCTCGATCCAAAAATTTCGTTAACTCTGGCAAAGGCCACAGATAACGAAGCGGCCAAAGCAAAAATTAAAGAATTTTTCGCTGGTAACGTTCGCATTACAAAAGATGAAGGCGCTAAAATTGAAATCGCTCTTTCAACTTTGATCAAAAAACAAATTGAAGAACAATCTGTCGGTAAATCTATCGAAGTTATCCGAAACCGTATTGATGAATTCGGTGTAACTGAACCAGAAATTCTTGCTCAAGGTAATGATCGTATTGTCGTTCAGCTACCAGGTGTTCGCGATATTGAACGCGCTAAAGAGCTTATTGGTAAAACAGCTAAACTTGAATTCAAAATGGTGAACGACACAATCGCACCACAATCAATGCAAGAATGGATGGATAAGGCCACTAAGGCCGGTATCACTTATAAAAAAGGTGACCGCTTTTCAGATTACCTGAAAAAAATGAATGAATTTTTAAAGTCGGATATCCCTGAAGGACACGAGCTTGCTTTTGAAAAGAAAGTGAACAAGGCCACAGGTGAAGAATCGAATATCCCTTTTGTTGTAGAATCTATTGCAAAAATCACGGGTGACGATCTTTCAGACGCTCGCGTTCAAATCGATCAGCAAAAGAATGAACCATACGTTTCGATGGATTTTAAAGCTGCTGGGGCAAAAAGATTTGAAGAAGCGACAGGCGCTAATATTGGAAGAAGAATGGCCGTTATACTAGATGGTAACGTTTACTCAGCTCCAGTCATTCAAGCAAAAATTGGTGGCGGTCACGCTCAGATCACTCTTGGTGGCGGTATCAACTTCAACAAAACGATGTCTGATGCAAAAGATCTTGCCCTCGTTTTAAGAGCGGGTGCTTTACCGGTTCAATTGGACTTCCTTGAACAAAGAACTGTTGGTCCAAACCTTGGAAAAGATTCCATTGAAAAAACAAAAATTGCTTCAATCATCGGTTGTGTGCTCGTTTTCGTTTTTGCGATTCTTTACTATAAATTTTCAGGAGTGATCGCTGTTGTGACTCTTCTTCTGAACGTTCTTTTCACTATCGCTATCCTTGTTGCCATTGATGCAACTTTGACTCTACCAGGACTTGCAGGGATTGCGTTGACTGTTGGGATGGCCGTCGATGCGAACATCATTATTTTTGAAAAGATTCGCGACGAACTTCGCCGTGGACTTTCTAATTATAAATCTTACGAGCTTGGATTTAACTCTGCTCTTTGGACAGTTCTCGATGCCCACGTTACGGCGGCAGCTGCGGGGATTTGTCTATTGAACTTTGGATCTGGTCCAATCAGAGGGTTTGCAGTAACGCTTTTGATCGGTATCGTGGTCACTGTATACACAGCTTATTACGTCTCTCATCTTCTGTTTGAACTTTATATGGATAAAACAGAAGGTCAGGTTCTTAGCATTTAATTTAAGATAAAAGGATAGGAGACTCATAATGATCGAATTAATTAAACACGGAACGACTATCGATTTCGTGGGAAAAGCAAAATACGTCGTGTCAGCTTCACTTGTTCTGACTATCGTTTCTCTCTACGGAATTTTCACTCATATGAATTACGGTGTCGATTTCAGAGGGGGAGCGGAAATTCAAACGAAATTTGAAAAACCCGTCCACCTGGATTCTTTGCGCGAATCACTGGATAAGGCCGGACTGAAAGGTGTTTCAGTTCAGTCTATCGGCGTTGAAACAGACAATGAAGTCCTCATTAAAGTTCAGGCAGAAGAAGGATCTCTTAACCAGATCACACAAAAAATTACTGAAGAACTTCATAAAAGCCCTGAGACAAAAGGGGAAATTCAAAAAGTAGATATTGTTGGTCCAAAGGCCGGAGCTGAGCTTCGTCTTTCAGGTGTTAAAGCGATGTTCTGGGCGATTCTTGCGATCATGATTTATATCGCGATTCGTTTCGACTTCCGTTACGCTCCGGGTGCGATGATTTCTCTTTTTCACGACGTTATTGTTGTGGCAGGTTTCATTGCCTGGACAGGTCATGAATTTTCACTTCAAACAGTTGCGGCCCTTCTGGCGATTATCGGTTATTCGATCAACGATACTGTTATCGTTTATGACCGTATTCGTGAGCACGAAGAAAAAGATAAAACGAAAACTTTCCGTCAACACATCAATGATGCTGTTAACGATACACTTTCTCGTACAATCATTACGTCTCTTGCCACTCTCTTCGTAACCATTTCACTTTTCCTTTTTGGTGGTGTGGCGATTAGAGACTTCTTCTTTTCAATGTCACTGGGAATTATTTTCGGTACGTATTCTTCAGTTTATATTGCTGCGGTAACTACAATGTTTACTGATGAGCAAATGAAAAAGAATGCGAGCAAAAAGAGCGCGGCCATTGCCTAAGTCTCTTCTCATCATTTATTTTTTAATACTGGGCCTTTGTCTTAAAGGCCCAGTTCTTTTCGCGCAAGAAAGCACCACTGAAACAAAAGAGGCCGTCGAAGAAATTCACGACTCTCAAAAACTCGAAAAAGTCCTTCACGATTACAATAAAGATCAAAAGAAAGTAGAAGCCGATGCAGAGGCGATTAAGGCCATGCAGGCCACTGGTGAACTCTCGGAAGAGGAACTAGATAAAGGTCAGTTAAATGATCCCGAGTTGGAAAAGGCCTATAAAGATGCCCAGAACGTCATGGGTTCCATTGGCAAAGGTAAATCCAAAGATCAAAAAAATTTAAAGAAGATTAAATATTCTGAGGCCATCAGAACAGTTTTAAAACCACTTCAGCAACTTTCAGAAGCTGAACTTATGGCCACGTTGAAAGAAAACACCAAGGATACGAATGCGGGAGAGTACGTCGCGCGCTTTCCTAAGTTGATGGTTTTTGCCGTCAAGCTCATTAAAGACCCTGAAGCGATACCAAGTCTTGCACGCATTGTAGACGATCAGGACAAGCTTATCCGGTTTGGGGGCATAATGATTGCCACCATCCTTTTTGGCTTCTTCCTGAGGCGTTTAATGGCGCGAGAAGGGCGCAGTATTCTTAAATCGCTAGCGTTCTGGTTTTTGCGTTTTCTTATTATGTCTGGACTCAGAATCGGCATCATTCTTTTTTTCTTCGGCAACGAAATTGCGCCGATGCTTAAAGTCGCTGAGCAGACCTTTTTTCATTCTTAAAAATTCATTTTAAAGTGGAGTCGATAGGGATTTTGGAACACAGCCAATGCGTTTGTCTGAAGTTTTTTGTGTTGTCGACTGACCAGTCGGAACATTTCCGTTCAAAGTATCAGGTGAACGAACAGTAAAGAGTTTTCTGTTACCCTGAAGAAGAGGATCCATGCTGGTTGATACAGGCCAGTAGTAGTAAATAGTCTTCGTATTCATTGATGATTGTGTCGCTCTGATTTTGACACCATTTTCAATATAGAAACCGTAATTTTTCAAAATGCTTTCCGTTACAAACATGGTTCCGTAAATAGTCTTGTAAGTCGTTCCATCCTGAATGGTCTCCGCTTCCTTCTCAGCAAGGAAAAGACCTTCAGTATCATCCATATAATCTTTCAAAACATTAAAGAGTGGCTGATCAGCAGCATTGTAATCGGCCTGAGTCGGACAAAAGGCCTTTCCGTTTTTATCTAAGAAAGGAATCATCATATAGCCAAGAGGTATATTGGCCGTTGAAGTTGATGTCGTTGTCGGACGGTTTGGATAATTGATCAGTTTAAAAAGATCGATTGTTGCATTGACGCCGTATTCATTCGTCAATCGCGTGGTGATCGTTTTATTGATAGTCAATCCGCTGTTGTTCTCATTAACGAAGCGAGGATCTGCTTTATCCCACATTGTAAAGGCCTGAGGAATGAGTTCGAGGCGAGGGTATTCAGCGCTGTCATTACCAGGGTGAAGTTGTTCATCATGGCAGACAACCTGCGATTGATTTGTTCCACCTGCTGGAGGAATCGGCGGTGGAGTTTCATTTGAAGCAAAATAATAAAAAACTCGCGCGTAAGATGTACGAAGAATCGTTCCGGTGCTGGTTACTGTTCCCCCATAAGTCATACATGTGTATTGATTAATAGGTGTGACTTTTAAAGCACCAAGCTGAGAAGAGTCTTCTGTTGATTGTGTTTTACGTCTGACTTGAAATTCTTTTGATTGAGAATTGGTTCCGGTTTTTCCTTCGACGATTTTAACAATATAAGTTTTATCGAGAGAAAGCTGCTGGATGTTTGCGGTAAATGTGTTTGATCCCGGATTCACCGTTACTGGAATATTGCTGATGACATTTCCAGAACCATCAGTGGCATTTAAAAAACATTGAGGAGAAGTTGGATCACCATCGAGCTGGACCGTACACCAATTATAAAGATTTCCTAATTTGGTATTGAGAGCGATATCCGTTCCCATGATCGTATTGACTGTAAGGATAGGAGAAGAAGAGACGGGAGAACTTGCACAGAATGAAGTACAGTCGCTGATTAAATCAGATTTTCCGTTGATACATGAACAAAAATCACTTTTGATATCGATAGCATTCGTCGGACGAACGGCGATAACTTTATCATCAATACACAGTCCGGCCGATCCATTGATCTTCGCCAGGAGGGAAGCATTGCTTGCACTGTCTGTTTTAGCTTGTGTGATTTCGGCCGTACTTGCTTTGTGAGTTCCCGTTGTACACGATGGGGCGCATGTATCTGGTTGAGAAAGAAAAAGATAATTGGTTCCACAACCCACAGAAGTATTGGTGAGAGAAAAGTCGGTGACCTTGCCGCGATTTTTATTCACCCCAGGGTCACTGATACACCCAGAGGCCAGCACAAGGCCCGCCACTAAAGTCAGAGTGAATGAAATTTTCTTAAAAATCATCAAGGTTTATAACTCCCTACTATTCGAATCGAATTTATTGGACCCGAACTTTAGGCTTTTCTTTTCCTTAGTAGCTCTATTTTAAAGTCCAAAGGGGGGCCCTTCGCAGAGTTTGAGACCGAGATGATAAAAAGCAAGCAATTTCAGGTTCTTATGTGTAAAATAAGATCCAAGAGGCAAAAGGGATAAAAAGAGATATCGCCTTAAAATCGTGGCATTCTCAATCTTGTTTAAAATCCTAGTGAGTTCCTAAAGTTTTAAACATAAATGCCGATAAAGTCTTTGTTCCGATATTTTTTGTTTTAAAGGAGATGGCCATGACTAAGGCAGACCTGATCGCAGCACTTGAAAAGCAAGCAAACCTGACTCACAAGCAAGCTGAGACGATCATCAATATTACTTTTGATTCAATGATCAAAGCTTTATACGAAGACGAGAGAATTGAAATCAGAGGTTTCGGTTCGTTCGCCAACAGAAACTACAAAGCGTACGAAGGAAGAAACCCGAAAACGGGCAAAATCGTAAAAGTCCCACCTAAGAAAGTTCCGTTCTTCAAAGTTGGTAAAGAGTTGAAGGAAATGGTCGACGAAGGTAAAGACAAATACGTGATCCGCGAAGCATAACTTCATTACTTTAATTTCATTGACATAAAGAGGGATTTTCTGCAAAATCCCTCTTATCGTTTTTATCATAGTGGTGACGTGCCAGAGTGGTCCAATGGAACGGTTTGCAAAACCGTAAAGCCTCCGGTTCAAATCCGGACGTCACCTCCATTCAATTGAAAATCATTCATCTTCGTCGTTGCTCGGTCACTCACACTCAGTCACATGCAGTAGCATGCTCCTTCGCATTCGTTCTCTCGCGCCTAGAAACTGAACGATTTTGAATTGAATGGGGACGGTGATTATTCGTCTTCATTACATGATATTCATCCATTTCATCCTTTGATTTTTGTGATAGCTAAATACGGGTAAAATATTTTTTTATTTTGGGAAATGCTGATGCGAGACTTCAACGAGACGACGATTCTTATTATTCCTTTTATTCTTGTGGCCGTGCTTGTGCTTTGGTCTTTATGGAAAAAGGAAAAATGGTTGATGCCTGCGCTTTTGGGACTCATTTTTTCAAGCGGAGCTTTGATTTTTTTTCTAGTGAAGCAAATGTCCCCACGCTACGGCCATTTTGATGTGGGTTATTCTATTGGAATGTACGCTTCACTGGTAGCGACGCTTCCATTGGCAGCTCTTGGCTGGTTTTTGGGAAAAAAAATGAGCGTGCGAGTGAGCGTAATCCTCGCAGTGATTGCTTTATCTGTGAATTTCTTCATCGCATACACTTACCAATACATGATTAAACTGAGCGCTGACACTTTAAATAAGGAAGTGCCTTTTGATTGTACAAAAGTTCCGTATCACTGTGCCATCAGAGATCATCGTCTGAATGATATTCCTGCGCTTAAAAAAAGCGGCAAGGATATTGAAGCGCCCGATTCACTTTCTCGCTCTCCTCTATGGTATGCCATCAATGATGAAGCTGCCGTTAAAGTTCTCCTCGAGAATGGAGCGAATCCTGACAGTTTGAATATTAGAAACGAAACGCCATTGTCTTATGTTCTTGTGGTTTCGTTGAAAACAAATATGTCCATTGCAAAAATGCTCGTCGCTCATGGGGCAAAAGTAAATCGCACTATTGGTTTTAGAAAACCCATTTTCCTTCTCAATTTTGCTATCGTTAATAAAAATCCTGAAGTGATTAATTTCTTACTTGAGCATGGGGCCGATCCAAGCTTTGTCGACGGCTATAATAAAAGTGGCTGCGATCGCTTAAAGAAATTTCCAAAGGATCAAATTTTAAATCTTCATAAGTATTGTCCGGAATTGTAAGGAGTTTTTTGTGAAAGTTCTCATTTCATTTCTTGTTTTATTTTCGTTGAATGCATTTGCAGAATTCCCGAATTGGGCCGAAGATTTAAAATACGCTCAGATGGGAAGTTGCGAGACAAAAAATTTATCTTTCAATGCTGCCCGTTTTGGAAAAATTCCTCTTGGAATTAAACGAGATGGTCTCGATGTCTATTTGCAGATGATTTTATTCTTCTCTGATGAAGGAGCACTTCGTATGCGTACAATGGAGATGGGGCTTGTCGGTTGTAAAATGACTCCTCAAGGAGAAGTTTGTGGGTACAGACCCTATTCAGAAAGTAAAACCCTGGAAGTAGCAACTTGGATTGAAGAAAACAATTCTTTGGTTATTCCTGGTTTGGGCCGCCTTGAAAAAATCAGAGATGATTTTCCGTGGTTGGGATTCAAATTGACTTTCAATGCTGATTATCCGAATCCAGTGCTTCGCTCAGTTGAATCCATCGGAGGAAAGGTTCAGGTGAATTTTAATTCCGACGATAAAAATGTTTCTCAACTCTGCCAATAAGTGCATCTATTTGCTTTGGTATTGGTTCTTCTGGTAAAATCAGACCATACTTTTTTTAGGTGAGACACATGAGATTTTCCCGGGCCTTAGTCATTGTCGTTTCTTTAATTCTTGCGAGCTGTTCTTCACAAAAAAATTCTCCTCCTGCGGAGAGTACCGAAAGCGTAAAAAAAATAGTGGAAGCTCCAAAAGTTGAAGCTCCTCAAGAACCAGAAAATCTCGATCTCGATTTACAGGTCAAGCTCCAAAGCATCTGGAAACAATATTTCGTAGAAGAATTTAATGACTCCCGCGCTGTAAATGTGCTCGTTGTGACCAATAGAAACTTAAAAGGAAAAGGGTTTGGTTGCACAGACGATCACATGGGAATTGTCACTGATAATGTTTTTCGAGTGGGGATTTGCAGAGTCAATGTTCCCCGCAATCACAGCACTGGTGATCTCACTTTGACCAAAGAGCAACGGGAAAGTTCTCATGATTTTTTTAAGATTCTTGGTCAAAAAGAAATGAATCTCAATCTACTGGTGGAGTATCTTAAAAAATCAAAACGCTCACCGCTTATTTTTATTCATGGATTCAATGTTAAACATGAGCAGGCCGTTGTTCGCGCTTCTCAAATTGCTTATGATTTAAAATATCAGGGGCCAGTCGTTCTTTTTTCATGGCCGGCGGGAGCAGGTGATTCCTTTTTTGAGGATAAACTTCTGAAGAAAACTTACGATAGTAATTTTAGAAACGCGCAGGTCTCTGCTTCAACATTTAAAATTTTCATTTCAAAACTCATTGAAGCAAAGGTGACTCCGAACATTCTTGTTCACTCCATGGGCCATCAGGTCGTTTTGCCGGCCCTCTTTGATCTCGGCAAAGATAGATCGGAAGCTCCTCTGGGAGAAGTCATCCTGAATGCTCCGGATTTTGAATCAGATCTCTTCGTGCGCAATATAGATGTGCTGAAAAATATCAGTCGCAGAGTGACTCTTTATTGTTCTTATAATGACAAGGCCATGCTCGCCAGTGAAACAGTCAACAGCAATAAGCGTCTGGGAGCGTGCTCCTATATGGAAGGCATCGATACAATCAATGTAAGCCTTCTTGATAATACTACTTTTGGATTAGGGCATGGATACTATGCTTCGAGACCGATCTTAACAGATGTGTTCCAGGTGCTTTTAGGTATCGAGGCCGATAGAAGGCTTTTCATCAGAAAAAGTGATCCTAACAGCACTGAAAAATATTATCTGAGACAATAGCCCTTACAGATTTCAACAAAATTAATATTCAATTAATAGTGTTGATAAGGTATCATGGCTAGATGGAAGCCTTTAATACTCTCATGATGATCTTTATTGGTCTCGCTCTCGTCAATGTGGTTTTGACATTAGGCCTTTGGAGAACCACACAATCAAAAATGTTTTTGATTCTTTCATCGCATTGGATGTTTACTCTGGCCGCTTTCTACACGCAAAAAAACCTCGCTGTGCACGCTTCTCCCTTTTGGCATGCCCTGGGGATTATCCCTTTAAACTTTTTTGTCCATATAACATTGAATGCAGTGTATGCGAGTATTTTAAAACTCGAAATCAATTGGAAAAAATTTTTGGCGGTTCCTCTCATTTCTACTTTAGGCGTGATTCTTATTACGACAATTGGGGGAGAGTCTAAATGGGTCTTTTTTCCAGGGACTTTTGCCCACAGTATGATTTATTACATCGTCGTCTCTAAAGCGCTGAGAGAAAATCGCAAAGAATTATCTTTTAGTTTGAAATGGATCAGCGTTTTAATGGTCGTGTTTGCGACTCACTTATTTACTTATATTTTTTTCCAGGAACATTTAAATCTCTTAGTTATTGGCTTTGCTATCGCACTGGCCTTAATGACAGGAATTTCTATTCTTTTTCCTGCGGCCATTATTGAGCAGCTCACTCGCGAAAATTTTCGACTTATCAATGAAATTGAATTGAAGGCGAAGCTGGCGCAATCATCTAAAATGGTGGCGCTGGGGGAAATGGCCGAAGGGATTGCACACGAAATCAATAATCCTTTGATGATCATGTCTTTAATGCTCGATAAGGCCAGGTTTACTATTGAGGACAGAGATTTTGAAACCTTACATGGACAGATCGCAAGAGCACAGAAGTCTGCTAAACGCATGTCCAAAATTGTGAAAGGGTTGCTTGAATTTTCCAGTGAAGATGAAAAAGAAGAATTTATCTTAATCAGTGCCCAGACATTAATTGAAGATACACTTGAACTTTGTTCTGAAAAAATATCTCAACGTTCGGTTGAATTAAAATCGAATGTTCCAGAGCAATCTATTAATTTTATCGGTCAAAAGGTACAGCTTTCTCAAGTACTGTTGAATCTCATTAATAATGCTTTTGACGCCGCTGTCGAGTCGGAAGAAAAATGGATTAAGATTGATGTAGAAGAGCAAAGTGATAAAGTGATTTTCGCTGTCTCCGACAGTGGCCGGGGGTTTACTGAAGAAGCAAAATCAAAACTATTTCAACCTTTCTTTACTACGAAAGATGTAGGCAAAGGAACAGGGCTCGGTTTGTCTATTGCTCATGGTATTGTCGAAAGACACCGGGGACAAATTTTTCTTGATTCCTCTTCTTCACGGACTAAAGTCGTCGTGATTCTTCCCAAATTTCAATTCGTAAAAAAATAAGAAAACGATTTTTTCAGCTGGCGAGTTTTACTGTGGCCTCGAAGAGATCAATAGTATTTTGAACATCATGAGCGGAAAAGGGGAATTGGATAAAACCCATGTAACCCAAAGTCATGAGCTTTACTTGCTCTTCTGATGTCAGCGCCTGATAGGATAGATAATAAAAAGTCGTTTCTTTAAATATTTTTTTAATACTTGCATCGACAATGAACTGAGTGGCAAACCTGCCATCTGCTTCATTGAAAACCACTACATTTCCGATTTTGTCGTCAATTATTTCTCTGAGTGATTCACTTACATAGGGTAACAAACAAACTTTTAAATCATAGCGCTCAAGAAATTCTTTCAACGCGATGATGTTGGTATCCTTACTATCAGGTCCTAAAATAGCGAAGTCATATTTAATTTTCATGTTCAATTTTATCTCCAGAATGTTTATCGGCAAAATTGAAAACAATTGTAAAAATATTATTACGTGTGACGATACTGTCAGCGACAAGAAAAATATATTGAAGGATAAAAAGGAAAGTCATGAAAATTTTGATCGTCGATGATTCAAAGGCCATCTTTAGTATGGTTTCCAAAATGCTTGAAGATGGCGGACATACATCTGTTTGGGCGGAAGATGGATTAAAAGCTGTGGAGATTTTAAAAAAAGGCGAAACGAAAATTGATGTCATTCTTCTCGACTGGAATATGCCCAATATGACCGGCCCGGAATTCCTAGAATTTAATCTTCGTGAAAAAATCACAACTGCTCCAATTGTTATGATGACGACGGAAAATTCACCTGACTTTATAAAAAAGGCACTCGATTTAAATGCTTCTGAATACATTATGAAGCCTTTCACGGCAGACATACTTTTTAATAAACTTTCATTAATCGAAATGATGTTATGATCAGAGATGAAGTCTATAAATTTTTTTCGGATTTAATCTACAAGAACACGGGAATGGTTTATTCTCCAACAGATTATTACCGACTGGATTCACGCATCCAAGAACTCATTAAAGCGAACTCAGTTAATTCACCTGATGAACTGCTCGATTTGTATAAAAATAAATCGACACCGGATAAAATGGCCATTCTTATCAATCTGGCCACCAATAATGAAACTTATTTTTTTAGAGATGTGAAGCCATTTACTGTGCTTTCAAAAAAAATGCTTCCTCTCGTTCTTGAACAATATCCAACGGGTGATATAAACATATGGAGTGCTGCCTGTTCAACTGGTCAGGAAGCTTATTCTATTTTGATGTCGTCACAAAATAGCTTTGATGCCAGTGTTATGGGAAGGATTTTTGTTGAAGGCTCAGATATTTCAACTCAAGCTCTTCAGAAAGCGAAAGCGGGAATATATAATGGGCTCGATGTTCAAAGAGGGCTACCTGCCCCGATGCTCATAAAGTATTTTTCTCAGATCGATCCCGAAAAATGGCAATTTAATCAGACATTGATGAGCAAAGCTCGTTTCTTTGAGTTCAACTTATTGTCTGGTTTTTTTATGCCTGAGAAATATCACGTTATCTTTTGCAGAAATATTCTCATTTATCAGGACAAAGAAAATAAATTGAAGATCTTAGAAAATCTTTTCAAATCTTTGAAGAAAGGTGGATATCTCATTATGGGTTCTGGTGAAAGTTTAATAGGACTTGAAACTCAGTTCGAAAGTGTACAGTTTGACGATTTTAATGCTTTTAAAAAAAATTAAACGGATAAAAGATGAATCAGGAATTATTAAATGAATTTTTACTCGAATCTTTTGAAAATCTTTCCACTGTAACGGAAGAGATAACTGGGCTGGAAAAAAAATCTAGGGATGCAGAGATACTTAATTCTATTTTTAGAAAAGTGCACACTTTAAAAGGGGCGGCGGGATTTTTAGGCTTTAAAAAACTTCAGGCCATTGCTCATGCGGCCGAATCTTTACTCGATCTCATGAGAGAAAATGTTATAGCCGCTAGTGGCCCGGTTTGCGATTGCTTGCTTGAATCAGTTGATGCCTGCACTGAGATTTTAAAAAATATTGAATCCATTAAGGTTGAGCCCAAAAAGGAGTACGGACCTGTTATTGATAAAATTCAGGGACTCATTTCGAACTCCGGAAGAATGGCCGAAGAGAAAATCCTGCTTACAGGACTGAAAGTGCCAAAAGAATTATTTGAATCGGAAATTCAGTCAAAAACAATTCAAGAAAAAATTCCAGAAAAAGTAACGGTCCCTGTGCAACAAATAAGCGTCCAAGCTCCAGAGGTCCCAGTGGAATCAAAAAAAGAAATGGAAACGGTTTCAACGGTTGCTGATTCTGTTGTTAGAGTGAATGTACAATTGCTCGACAAAATTATGAATGTTGTTGGAGAACTCGTTCTATCGAGAAACCAAATTCTCCAGTATGCCAATGGGCAGGAATCATCCGAACTCAATCGACTGGTTCAGCAATTAAATACAATCACCAGTGAATTGCAGACTGATATTATGAGCACGAGAATGCAACCAGTGGGAAGCGTTCTTTCAAAGTTTGAGCGTATCGTAAGAGATCTGGCCAAAGGGCAAGGGAAGAGAATAAAGCTTGATATTATCGGCAAAGAAACTGAGCTCGATAAAACCCTTTTGGAAGCTATTCGCGATCCATTAACTCACTTAATTCGAAATTCAGTTGATCACGGTATTGAAACACCAGAAACGCGCAAGCAGCGAGGAAAAGCTGAAGAAGGAAAAATCACGATTCGCTCTTTTCATGAATCTGGTCAAGTGAGTATTGAAATTTCAGATGATGGAAATGGGATTGATCCTCAAAAGGTGATCAATAAGGCCATTCAAAAGGGAATTTTGACTGCTGATCAAGTGAAAACGATGTCTCCAAAGCAGATCCTTCAAATTATCTTTATGCCGGGATTTTCGACTGCAGAAAAAGTGACCAATATATCCGGCCGTGGTGTCGGCATGGATGTTGTTAAAAGTAATGTCGAAAAAATTGGCGGTTCAGTTGATATTCATTCTGAAGTTGGCAAAGGATCTACATTTAAATTAAAAATCCCGCTGACTCTCGCTATTGTTCCTGCCCTTGTTGTTCAGGACAGAGAAGAAACCTTTGCTATTCCCCAGGTCAGTTTGGTTGAACTTGTTCGACTTGAAAGTGGGCCTGAGAATGCAGGTGGTGGCAGTTCGAAAATTGAAAAACTTTATGGTTCAGAATTTTTTCGTTTAAGAGGGGATTTAATTCCCGTCTTCCGCTTAAGCCAGACGCTTGGTCTTTCAGGAAATAAATCCAAATCAGATATCGCCATTGATGATCATGTAAACATCGTCGTGTTAAATGCTGAGGGAAAAATTTACGGATTAATTGTAGATATTATTCTGGATACGGAGGAGATTGTTGTTAAACCTCTTTCAAAAGAACTAAAAAACCTTTCATTCTATGCTGGGGCAACCATTATGGGTGATGGACAAGTTGCACTCATTCTCGATGCCATTGGATTCTACCATTTTGCCGACAAGGGACATGGGCATAAAATTGAAAAGATGAATGCCAATCTTGAAGAAGAGAAGATGAACAAAGTAGACAATCAGGAATTTTTGATTTGTGAGCTTGGGGATCACCGTCATTACGCGATTCCACTGCTTCTAGTAAATAGACTTGAAGAATTTAAAAGAGTGCAGGTTGAATGGTCGGGAGATCAGGCCCTCATAAAATATGGTGATTATCCAATGCCTCTTATTAATCTAGAAGAGTCACTTCATTTAAAAGGACAGAGCCTACTGGCAGAAGCTAAAAATGCTGATGAGATTGTTCCCTGTGTGGTTATCAGAGTTCGCGACCATCTCTACGGACTCATTGTTAAAGATATTATCGATATCCAACAAACGGATAGTATGATCCATTCTGATTCCGTTGATCGGAAAGGTCTTCTAGGAACAGTTTTTATGAAAGGCCACACGATTACTATTTTAGATGTTCATGCCATTCTTGAAGATCAGAATGCCGGTAAATTAATTTATCAAAATAAAAAGAAAAAAAATAATGGAAAAATCTTAATGATTGAGGATTCACCATTATATCAAAAAATTCAAAAAGATTTTCTTGAAGAGGAAGGTTTTCTTGTTTTGATAGCGAATAACGGACGTGAAGCTATATCGATTCTTGAGAATGAAAATGATATCAAACTTATTGTCACTGATATTGAAATGCCCGTGATGAATGGCTGGGACTTCACAGAAGAAATAAGAAAATCAGAAGGTCGATATAAACGCATTCCCATTATTGCCGTATCCAGCAAAGTGTCTTCAATAGATAAAGACCGAGGCGTGAAATGTGGCTTTAATGAACATCTGGAAAAACTGAACAAGTATGATTTACAAAAGGCCATTTTAAACTACATCTAGGATTTTTATGGATTACGAAACAAAGACAAAAGAAAATTTGCAATATTGTGGATTTAAAATTGGAGATGATAACTTTGCCATTTCAGTTCTCCAGGTGCAGGAAGTTATTAAGCCTCATAAGTTAACAAAAATTCCTAAGGCGCCCTTAAATATTAAAGGACTCATTAATCTTCGCGGACAGATTATGACAGCGATAAGCCTTCGTCATATGTTTAATCTTGAAGAAAGACCAGGCGATGTTTTTATGAATATCGTTATTCAATCGGGAGAGGATTTGTACGCGATTGAAGTTGATGAGATTCTTGATGTCCTTGAAGTTTCTACTGAGAGCTATGAATCCACTCCAGAAAATCTGGATGAAGGTTTCAGGAAATATATTTCGGGAGTCTATAAGCTTCCGGAAAAACTTCTCATGATTCTTGATCTTGAAAAATTGCTTGAACAGAAGGAAGTATGAAAGTTTTAGTCGTTGATGACTCACTTGTTTTTCGTTCTGCCATCAGTAATGCTCTTCGAAGTATTCAAGGAGTTGAAGTTTTTAAAACAGTCTCGAATGGAAAATTTGCTGTTGAGACTCTAAAAAATCATCCTGAAATTGATTTAGTCATTATTGATCTTGAAATGCCGGTTATGGATGGATTGACTGCCATTGGCGAAATTCGCAAATTTAATTTAAAAGTTTTTATTATTGTATTTTCTTCGGCAACATTAAAAGGTGCGGAGAAGACAATGACGGCCTTACAGAATGGCGCAAACGAGTTTGTTACAAAACCAGTGTCTGACGATGAATTCTCGCTGGAAGGTAATCAGCAAAATAGCATTACAAATGAATTGATACCAAAAGTAGTGGCCTTGAAAGGCCAGAGACATTTACCTTCAACAGAACTTGCTGCAATTCGTCCCTCTAAAAAAGAAAATTTTTCTATCAAAACTGATTGCGATCTTATTGTGATTGGAAGTTCAACCGGTGGACCAGATGCGCTGGCAAAAATATTCCGTGGAATTAGTTCTCCTTTAAAAGTTCCGATGCTCATTGTTCAGCATATGCCGGCCATGTTCACTGAAAAAATGGCAGAAATGCTGAGTCGACTTTCTCCAGTTAATGTCAAAGAAGCAAAGGATGGAATGTCTCTAGCGCCCAACTGTTGTTATCTCGCTCCTGGCGATTTTCATATGACCATTAGTGATAAAACGGTTCATTTGAATCAAGATGAAAAAGTTTGTTTTGTACGACCTTCTGTAGACGTTACTCTTTTTTCTTTAAAGAAATCACATTTGAAGATCGCGATTGTTATGCTTACTGGAATGGGTGAGGATGGGGCCAATGGATGTGTGCAATTAAAAGAACTCGGTGCTGACATTTATATTCAGGATAAAGACTCATCTGTTGTCTGGGGAATGCCAGGCGCAGTTTATCGCGACCTTCCAGATTCAAAAATAGTTCATCTTGATGAGATGGCGTCACTTCTTATGAAGCTTGGCCGGGCCTGAAAGAGAAGAGGAGATATTATGTATTTTGGCGATTATTTAATTGAGCGTAAAATTATTTCTCCAACCCAATTGATTGAAGCGCTTGCGTATCAGATGGAAAATTTGCCAAGCATGATTCGTATTGTTCACGAATCTAACTTAGTCCCGGCCGATGATCTTCTTCATTTGATAAAAACACAAATCAAACAAGATATAGATATTTTCACAGTTTTGTTAAATCAAAAAAAACTTAATCAAACCCAATTGAATGACTTTGCGTTAAAGCAATGGTCTAGACGGGTTCCCCTTGGGGAAGTGTTGGTCAAATTAAATCTTTTGACCCGCGACCAACTGGAAGTGCATCTCGATTCGTACTTTGAAGCAAAAGACCGACAGGCAAAAGCGCCCCCTGCGAATGAGTCCATTATCAGCGATGCAGCTCTTGATTCTCTTCGCGAATTGGGAATAGATCCTTCGGCGTTGGGTGAAATGCTTTCTTCATCAAGTGAAAAGAAAATGCTTCCACCAAAAGAAGAGGTAAATAATTTTCTAAATGTTTACAATGAAAAGCAAAAAAATAAAATGCTCAAGCTAATCGAAATTATAGCTGAAGCTCGAAGCAAGAATGAAGATGTCGGCAATTATATTAACTCTCTTTTTCGAGATCTGCATTTGATTAAAGGGACAATCTTCCTTTCTGAAATAAGAGTTCTTGAACGCCCAATTTCTCTATGGGATGAAAGTCTAGAAAAAGCGCTGGCAGGCAATAGTGATACAGTTAATAAATGGTGCTCAATCTATTTAGCAAAAATTAGCTTGTTTGTAGAACAAACTTGGTTAGTAAGACAAAAGATTGACAATGATAAAACCGATGATGATCTAGATGAACATTTCCAAGCACTAAAAAATATTCTCGAAAATCTCCCTTAAAAATTTCTTTTTATTGTTTAAATATTTTAAAGATTGCTTTTCCTTTACCGAAGAAAACTTAAGTGTGGCATAGAGATTTTAAGGTGATTGAATGAAAATAAGAAATAAATTGCTTGTAAGTTTTTTTATCTTTGGTCTCGTTCCAATTTTGATTTCTCGCGCTTTTCTTAGTTCTTCTTTTACGACTCTTTTACCGGTGATAGTTTTCGTTGTTTTTATATCTGCTTGGAAATTGGCCGCAGTGTTTTCGCTATCGATTTTGAAAGCAGATTCTATGATGGATCAGCTAAACTCATTGATTGAATCTCAAACAAAGAACCAGGAAGCTCTTAAATCGGCCGAAAGAGAAAATGAAGTGGCCCTTCATAGGGTGGCCATGGCCGAGGCGGATCAGAGAAAATTTAAAGAGGCATTGGCCGCGGCCGAAGAAATGGCAGCGAGAGAAAAGAAAGCATCTGTTGAACTCCAGCTTAAAGTAGACAGTCTTTTGACTATTGTTAGATCTGCACAGACTGGAGATCTCACCGTGGAAGTGCCAATAAGCGGTGAAGGTGCAATTGGACAACTGGCCTTTGGTTTAAAAGAATTTTTTAGTCAGCTTTCGTCCGATTTTAATGAAATTGATAAAATGACTAAGGCCCTACAAGAACAGGCCATTCTTCTTAATAAAAAAAATCTAGTCTTGAATGAAAATTCTGTTTCTTCGTTTGATAAATCCGTTCGAATGAAAGAGAAAACTGAAAAGGTTTCCAGCAGTATAAAAAATCTCAATCACTCAATTCTTGAAATGAAACAGGCCGTAAATGAGATTGCTAAACAGGCCTCTGAATCATCGCGATTTGCTGGAGATGCTGTTGGCCATGTCACTAGCGCCAAAGAGTTGGGAGAAAAGCTTCAGCAAAGTGCGGAAGATATTTCTCGCTTTGTTGAAGTGATCAATACAATTGCAAGACAAACGAACCTTCTTGCCTTGAATGCTACGATTGAAGCTGCTCGCGCGGGCGAAGCGGGAAGAGGCTTTGCAGTAGTCGCCAATGAAGTTAAAGAGCTAGCCAGACAGTCGGGCGATTCAGCAGGTGAGATTACTGAAAAAGTTTCTACTATCAAAGAGAATACTGAAAATATCATGAGTGCGATTTATAAGGTTTCAGATCTTATGGATAACATCAACAACTCTGCTCGCATAGTGGCCAGCGCAACAGAAGAGCAATACGCAACTTCAGAACAATTGATTTCGATTGCTGGATTTTCGGTTAAAGAAATAGAAGATATTGATTCCGGCGCCAATGTGATTCGCGAATTCTCAGGAAGCTCGCGAGAGATTGTTAAAGAAAATTTAACTGTCTCTACTGAACTGGGGGGAAGTGCAGAACGTATTGTTGTGCTTCTTTCAAAATTCAGATTAAAAAACGCAGAAAGAAAGTCCCCGACAGATTTTTTAAGGAAAGTGAGCTGAGTTCCATTTCCTGTTAAGAGTGATTTTGAGAAGTGTGTTTCCTTCAATCGTTATGAGGCAATATTCTTCTAATTCAGCGAGTGCTGTAAAAATATTTTCGCGTTTTTGCCCAAGTCCCGAGGAAATATTTTCCACAGTTCCGACGTAAAAATCTTTATCTGAATAGCGAATGAGATAGATAAAAAGCAAAACACTCAGCGGACTTTGTAATAATTTGGGTAGCGAATCGAGAACAAAAGAGTCCACCATAAAATTTTCTTTGTTGAGACATTGATAAATTTTTTTAACGGTGAGGTATTTTTCTTTTGGAAGCTGTGAATTTTTAAGAAGAGAAGCATATTCCCAAGTAAAGAACTTCTGGAAAAAGTTAGTATTATAAAATTCTTTTTCAGAGACAATTTCAGAAATGATTAGGGGAGTGAATTTGTGTGAGTGATAGAATTGAATCATGTACACAATCTTAGAGAAAGTTTCTGCAAAATAGAATTGAGAAAAATATTCGCTTGGTTAAGATTAAGTGAGAATAAAGTAGGTATTTAAGCATGAGCGATGAAATCATTGAAGAGTTTAAAATTGAAGCGGCCGAGATGTTTGAATCTGCCGAAGAGGGATTTTTGAACCTTGAAAAAGGTGATGATTTTAATTCAAATTTTAATTTGATTTTTCGCGCATTTCATTCGCTCAAGGGTGCAGCTGGCATGTTTGGCCTTCAGGATTTGCAATCCCATATGCATAAACTCGAATCACTTTTTGAGTCCCAGAAATCCAAAGGCAAAATGGGAAAGGCACAGGTTGATTATTTTTTGGCAGGAATTGATTCTGCAAAGGCCCTGTTGGAAGGTCGTCAGATCAATTTTTTGCATCAGGATTCACTAGATAATTTAAGTCCTGATGTCATTGCTGAAACGAAAACAATTGCTGCGGTCGTTGAATCTAAAATCGAGCAGAAAAAAATTCAAAGTGGTCATGAACGCGGACTGGTTTTTATAGTCGACGATGAACAGGATGTTTTGGATATTCTTGAGAATTTCATCGGTGGTGCTAATTTCCTTGTTAAAACTTTTTTAAGAGCTGAAGACGCCTTAATTGAATTAAAAGAACATGCGCCAGATATGATTCTTTCTGATTTAAGTATGCCTGGAATGGACGGCCTAAAGCTTTCTCGCGAGATTAGAAAAAGTAATATCAATGTCCCTATAATCATGGTTTCAGGAAATCTCTCTAAAGAAAAAGTTTTAGAGCTTTTAAGATTTGATATCTTTGGTTTTATTGAAAAACCATTTAAAGAAAATGATGTAATTGAAATTTGTGAGCGGGCCCTTGAGCAGAGTCAACTCAATAATCTTTTAAATAAATCGATTAACTATATCATGTATCAGTTCAGCGACCTGGACGTTTATTTAAAGTCAGCTGGAAAAGAAAATATCCGTTTAGCTCTCAAGGAAGAGTTGAAGCAGATTATGCGTATACAAAATGAATTACATGATAAGAAAAAAATAAAATGGCAACGAGCTGGATAGATAATAGTTTTACACACAAGGATGTTTATGAATTTTTCTTCATTTGAATTATTAAAGGGCGGACGAGAAGCGAATGAAATGCTGGATAGTATCCCGTACAATGTCATGTATTGTGATCTCAATTTTGAGATTAAATATATCAATAAACGTTCATATGAAACGTTAAAGAAACTGGAACATCTTATTCCCATTAAGCCAGAGCAAGTCTTAGGAATATCTATTGATCGTTTTCACAAAGACCCATCTCATCAGCGCAGGTTACTTTCTAACGATAAAAACCTTCCGCACAAAACGCGTTTTAAACTTGGAAGCGAGATTATTGATCTTATCGCTCATCCTGTTTATTTGAATAATGTATACTCTGGCATCATGGTTACTTGGGATATTGTGACTGCAAGCGCTCAGTTGGATGATTTACAAAATGCTCTTGATAAATCTCAGGCGATTATTGAATTTACTCCAGATGGGACAATTCTCTCTGCTAATAAAAACTTTTGCTCAGCTCTTGGTTATCTGGAAATGGAAATTAAGGGTAAACACCATTCAATGTTTTGTGATTCTAAATTTACACAAACAGAAGAGTATAGAAATTTCTGGAGAAAATTAAACAGTGGTCAGTTCGATGCCGGTCAATACCCGCGTTTAACAAAAACAGGAAAAGTTGTTTGGATTCAGGCGACCTATAACCCCGTTATTGATTCTTCCGGACAAGTTTATAAAGTCGTCAAATACGCTGTCGACATCACTGCACAAAAAGAAATGCAAATTAAGCAAGAAACTGTTCTCAATGAAACTTCTAATCAACTTGCTGCTGCTTCAGAAGAGCTTTTTGCTTCATCAGAACAGATGGCAAACAATGCCATTAAGGGTACTGATCTAGCGAAAACAGTTTCAGTCAATATGGAGACAGTGGATAATGGTGTTCGCTCCGTCGCCACGAATATGGAAGAAATGACGGCCTCGATAAAAGAAATTACACGTACAACAAATGAAGCTTCTTCAATGGCCTCGGACACGTTGAAAAAGGCCAATGAAACCAACCAAATTATCAAGCAACTTGGGGTTTCATCGGATGATATCGGCAATGTCATCAAAGTAATTTCTTCCATTGCCCAACAAACAAATCTTCTGGCCTTAAATGCTACAATTGAAGCAGCGAGGGCCGGAGATGCTGGTCGTGGATTTGCTGTCGTTGCCAACGAGGTGAAAGAACTTGCTAAGCAAACGGCCAAGGCGACGGGTGATATCACTAAAAAAATCGAAACGATTCAGTCGGATTCTCGAGGGGCAGTCAAGGCCATTGATGAAATCTCCGTCCGTATTGAAAAGGTCAGCGGACACGCAAGCAATATTGCCGCCGCAGTTGAAGAACAGGCCGCTACTACTGGTGAGATTTCGCGAATTATTCTGCAGGCAAGTCAATCCGTTGGCGAGGCCAATACAATGATTAAGAGTGTTTCAGGCATTTCTCAATCCAATTTAAACGATGCTAAACAGTTCCAGGACGCTTCAAAAGAGCTGACAAAGCTCGCGGCAGGAATAAAGAATCTGCTCGCCCGTTAAATTCAAAAGATCGAAGGCCTGCTTTGCAGGCCTTTTTTTTTGAAACCTGACAATACTCAGTTTTAATAAATTTTTTTTCTTGTATTCTATTAGATGTACAAACAAGGATGAGGAGTATTGTTATTATGGAAAAGAATTTTACCAAAAAGATCTCTCTGATGCTTTTTTCAGCTTGTCTTCTGATGCCCATGAGTTCATTTGCGACCAGAGGTGCGGTAGACAGTTCAAAAGATCAGGTTGAGCAAGAACAGGCCAAAGCAGTGATGGGGAATGTGTATGGTGCTTACACTAAGCTTCTGCCTTTTATCTATTCAACAAATCCTCAGTTGAGCACTCCTAAGCTAAAACAAAGTAAAAGTGAATTGATAAAAAATCTGACGGACTTATCAGAGCTTTTTAAGTCCGCAAAGCACGCCGATTTTTTTAAACGCCCAGGCTTCAGACCAAGTCTAGATACGATCAATAATCACCTGGAAGAAACGATCATTTCTGTTCAGTCAGGAAATTATATGTTCGCTCAAAAGCGACTCAATGTTCTGGGGGCGCTTTGTGTTTCTTGCCACTCTCAAATTCCTCAATCAGTGGCCAAAAATGCTTTTGGCGATAATATTGTAAAAGAACAAAGGGATAATTTTGACAGCGATCTTTCTTACGCCAATTATCTTTACCTCGTTAGACGTTTTGATGAAGCGAGAACTTTTTTTGATAAGGCGATCAATGATGGTCTTGAAAAAAATACCCGTTACTCTCATCAGGAATTAATGGCGGCATTTCGTAGTGCTCTTTCCATTGACACTAAAATCAATTTTAATGAAGAAAAGGCAGAGTCATTTCTTAAAAAATGGGAAAGCGATAAACGTCTGTCAAACAACGACAGGAAAATGATTGTGAGATGGAAATCAGATCTCACTCACTGGAAAGGTTTTAAACGAGCAGATGTAAAATCCATTCCCGATTTTATCAGCAAGTACCTGGTTAAACTGGACATGAAAAAAGAACTGCGTTTCACTGGAGAAGATGATGTCACTTTATTCGTGGCAAGTGGAGTTCTTCAAAACTTCTTAGTGGAAAATCCGGCCTCTGACCTTGCTCCAGAAATTCTTTACTGGCTTTCGATGGTTGAACATCGCATGAGCAGCACTTATTTCTTCTCTCTTGGGGATCTTTATTTAAAGGATTGTATTACAAAATATCCTTCATCTCCGTACGCCAAAAAATGTTATCAAGAATATGCTGATTCAGTTGAAGCTGGATACAGTGGTTCTGCTGGAACTGATATCCCTGCAGAAGAGAAAAAAGAACTGGCCCGTTTGAAGGCCCTCTTAAAATAAGAAAAAAAAAGGCCTGAGAAATCAGGCCTTTTTTCTTTTAAACACTTGCACTAAACTGAACCACATCTATTCTGCCGGCAAGAAAAGCTCCTTCACAATAAGACAAATAAAAATTCCAAAGCTTCATGAATTTTTCATCGAATCCGAGAGCAGCCACTTCTTGCGATTGAGCATTGAACATGACTTTCCATTGATTTAATGTACGAGCATAATCTTTACCAAAAGCAAGCGAAGTCCCTTTTTTGAATCCACCCTTTTTCAATTGAGCATCGATGACTTTCGGTGAAAGAAGCATGCCGCCTGGAAAAATATATTGCTGAATAAAATCCGTTCCTTTTCGATAACTCTCAAATTTTTCATCCTGAATGACAATTGCTTGAACGGCGAAGTTTCCTCCAGGACGAAGAACATTTTTAAAAAGATTAAAATAAGAATCCCAATATTTTTCACCAACGGCCTCTATCATTTCAATGGAGACTGCGTGATCAAAAGTTCCTTTTAGATCCCGGTAATCGCATAGCTGGACTTGGCACTGACTGTCCAGGTTGAGTGTCTTCATCCTCTCAGAGGCAAAAACAAATTGTTCGTCTGAGATAGTAATGCCCGTCACTTTAAAACCTCTTTTTCCGGCATACTCCATAAATCCACCCCATCCACAGCCCACTTCAAGAATATGATCTCCTGGACGTGCACCGATTAGATTCAGCATGGATTGATATTTATTTTCCTGAGCAAGAGAAAGAGAATCGTCTTTCGTTAAAAAAAGAGCGGAAGAATAGGTCATTGTTTTATCAAGCCAAAGTGAATAAAAAGAATTCCCTAGGTCGTAATGGGCCACTATGTTTTTCTTTGATCCCGTCTTCGTATTTTCTCTCGCTTCATGTTTTAGGCGATAAAAAAGTATTTTGGCCCAGTTACCTTTAAAAACATCAATGAGAGCAGCTTCGTTGAGAATAGAGAGTTCTATCAGATTTTCAATACTAGAAGCTCTCCAGAGAGAATCAATATAGGTTTCCGCAAGACCAATGTCTGATTTGTTTATAATCTCAGAGAACACTGACCACTCGAAGACTTCAAGTTCCACAAATGGCCCTGCATTTTTTCCGGTAAATTTATGAACCAATTTATCCGGCGTTTTTACAATGATTTCACCAAAATCAATGCGAGAAAATGCTTTCAGAACTAGTGAAGCCTCTCCGCTTGGTGATTTAATAATATTGACGACATCATTAAAAAGATTAGTCATGAACAACTCCATTTTTTCCATAGAAAGGAATTTTTTTCAAAAAAAGTCTGATTGCTTCAAAGTGTATATAGGCTAGAACGAGAAAATTATGAAAAGGATTGAAAAAAAACAATTTTAAAAAGTTGAACGAAGTCCATTCGACTGAAGAACCATAAATAGATGCGAAAAGAATTTTTTTGTCTTTTACACTGTATTCTATGTCAACTTTGTCTCTCGTAGAATTTGATTGAAATTTAAACGAGTAATGGCCTTCGATGCGATTAAAAGGTGAGACTTGCATAAGCTTTTCACCTGCAGGATTTTTTGGATCGAGAATGTATGAATGAGTTTCACCAAATGTGCTGTTGACTTCGGCAATAATTGAAGTCACTCTTCCATCCTTCAAGATGTACCAAAAGCTCACAGGATTAAATACGTGCCCCAAAACTCTGGGAAGTGTATGTATGATAATGTCATCAAACTCGGCCGATTGACCGTTGGCCTTTAGCTTTTCCACAGCAAATGTCCACAAGGAAGAGCCATCGCGGTATCCATGATCTTTGAAGTAAAAACTGAAAAGATTTAACCGATTGACGCTGAAAAAGATATTGTTAGTCTGGGGTAATTCCTTCAACGAAATTTTTATAAAATAGCTTGAATAAAGAAACTCATGTTCCCTCGGTGTGAAGCGCTTGTGATAGACTTTCCCTTTATAAAGTGACGAATTTAATTTATTTTTCTGCATATTAGATTACTCATTCCAGGGAATTTCTAATCCGAGAAATCGCGACAATTTCACTGCGGATTTTAGACCATCTTCATGAAAACCATAGCCTGTCCAAGCTCCGATAAAGTACATATTCTGAAGACCCTGAATGGATTCTAAAGTCTTTTGTTTTTCAATGGCCAATGTATCAAAGAGAGGATGAGAGTAGTGAATCACTCGATGAAGTTTGGTGGTCTCAACTTCTTTATGGGGATTGAGTGTCACAATGATAGGGGTTTCAACCGGCAATGGCTGGAGTTTATTTATTAAGTAACTGACTGAGACCGATTGCGTCTGTGGAGAACTGACATAGTTCCACGCCGACCACAATTTTTTTCGCTTTGGCAAAAAGGTTTCATCGGAATGAACGTAGGCCGTATTCTTTTCGTATTTAAAGGCCGCTAAAGTTTCTTTCACTTCAGGTGGGGAGTTTTTCAGAATGGATAATGTCTGATCAGCGTGACCCGCAAAAATAACATGATCGAATTCTTCTTTATGATCGTTTTCAAATTTCAAATGAACTTTTCCATCAATAAACGCGGCTTCCGTTACTTTATGAGAGAGTCGTTTATCATTAATTTCAGCCAGGATTTTTTTGACATACTCTCTCGATCCTCCTCTTATTGTCCTCCACGTAGGCCTTCCATTAACCTGTAGAAGGTGATGATTCAAAGAAAAGGTAAGAAAAGTGTGGGCAGGGAATTGCAAAATTTTATTTGCAGGAGTGGACCAAATCGCAGCGGCCATTGGAATGATGTACCAATCAACTACTTTTTTCGAATATGAGTAATGATTCAAGAGATCGGCCAGTGTTCTTGAAGTGTCTGCTTTTGCCCAAATTAAATAGTTTTCTGCCTCTCGGTTGAAACGCAGAATTTCGATCAGAAAGTGGTGAAAGCGAGGAGAGAATATATTTTTTCTTTGCCCAAAAACAGTATCCAGATTTGTTCCTCCCCATTCCAGATTTTCGTGCTCGACCTGAATGGACAAAGACATATCGCTGTCGACAATTTCAATTCCCAGTTGATTAAAGAGTTGAATTAAATTTGGGTATGTCAGCTTGTTATGAACGAGGAAACCTGTATCGGCCGCAATAGTTTGTCCTTCAATGGATAGATCTATTGTGTTGGAGTGACCTCCAAAGTAATCATTTTGTTCAAAGAGGGTGATGTCGAGATTGTTCTTCTTTGCTATGTAGGCCAGACCTAAACCGGCGATACCAGAACCAATCACTGCTATTTTTTTATTGTGTAATGAAGTTGTTTGCATTGAACAACATTAGCACCAATAACTTTTCTTTCAGACTAGACAAACGTTGGCCAGTACTAGACAGACCCTCGTCAAGGTAGGCCCAATAGAATTCACCTAATTTTCAGCAAGGACAGGAATCAATTTTACAACATTCTCCTGCTCTGATGAATTTTTGACTTTTTCCGTTGCTTTAGAATAAAGGAAGTAACCTGTGCCTTGATTGACTAGAACGACAGCGTAGCCAAGCAGTTTTAATTTTGGATTATTTTTCTTCAGCGCCATTTTTTCGAAAGTTTCCAATGCTTTTAAATCGATCTGTACCTGGGCATTTCCAATAACGGATTCCCATGCCGTATCTAGGCCTACGCGTTTGTAATTATCTTCTCCTTTTATGACCAGATTGATCATCGCTGAATTGTGCATCCCCACAAATCCGCTGACCAAAAAACGCGCTTTCATGCTTGTTAGATTTTTTGATATCCCCGTCATGAGAACTGTATCTGTCGTCATGAAACCGATATTTTGTAAAATATCTTCATTCGTCAGAACGTTTTTGGCCATTATGAGAGGGTTAGGATCATAAACTTCACTGAAGTGAGCAGAGGTTTCGGCCGTTAATTGGATACTGGTACTCGTTGCGATGTAGTGCCATTCAGAACGTGCGCCTTCAGCAATTTTTTTCGGCCATTTAACAGCAGCGGCGACAACTTTATTGAGTCTTTTTTTAGCTATGTCGGCAGTGATAGCAGCGGTGACAGTCATCCGCAGTCTGTACGCGCTCATTTTAAAAGCGAGTGGGACTGCATTTTCTTCTTTTTTACTTCCGGCCAATCCGATCTTCGCAGCGATAGAAGATCCTTTCTCTTTTAAGACGGAAATATTCTTTGCAACGAAAACAGAAATTTCTTCTTTGAACGCAAGATAAACAGAAGTTTCAGTGACAATTGAACCTGCTCTGACTAGCAAAGAGGCGGCACTTTTAAAAAGAAACGATCCTGATACCCAGAGGCCGACATCAGCACCGGCCCATTTCCAAAAATCGGCCTTTGCAAAATGTTCCATTTCATCGGCCAGAGATTTATAGCCTTGAGAGATAACAGAATATTGAAATTGAATCTGTTCTCGAGTCAGCGTGTTTGTTTCCGAATTCATTTCTCTTTCGAGCCTGATTTTCATTTCATCCAGATTAATCCAATCGTGTATGTAATGGGCCTCTAGGTCCGTTGATTCTTTTGCCGATAGAAGAAAGAAACCAAGAAGTGTCGTCGTTGCCGTAGTGACATAAAGACGAGCACTAGTTGGATTTCTTTTTAAAAGTATTTTGGAGAGTATATCTCTACCTAGTGAATCTTTTCCTTCAGCAAACTCGGTTTCAATTCCGTTTTTCGTAAGAATGAACCATGTATCAATTTTTTGATCATCATTTAAATCTCTGCCATAAGCAATGGTCGGATTGAACCGATCGAGAAGCTTAGGCAATCCGGCCGCATCTATTCTAACTTCAAGAGAACCAAACTCATTTTTATACGAAGTCAGACCGACGGTGATGTCTTCGCCATTTGTTCCAGATAATAAAATTCGCTCTTCTTTGATCCTTTTAAAAGTCGAAGCTTCGACTTCACCAGCAGGAAGAAACGTACAGAAGAGTATGCTCAATAAAACGAACGATTTTAAAATTGTTTTCATCATGGGCAGATACTGCAATTGAAGGGCCTTAGCTATATCCCCAATAATTCACAAAAGGAGTAAACCACGACCGAACAAATTTTTATCGATCGACTAAGGAGTTTACACATATGAGCCCCAGAAAATGGGCAAAGAAACTATCAAGATGGAGGGACATTCCCCAATTCTAAATTCTTTAAAAAAATAATTTAATTAAAGAATTTAAAGAAATTCATCAATGGTCTCATAGAGTTAAATAGTGTTTACACGATCTAACTACCTAAACTTTCATTAAATTGACTCAAGGATATCTCAAATTTGACGTAAAGTAATAAACAGAAACAGTCAATCAATAGGATTGAAAAACTTATGAAAGAGACAGGCTTAAAAGAATTTAAAGAATCAGCAGCAGGAACCTTCTTGCTGGGCCTTGGATTCTTGGGTGCTTTTTGGATGAACACTGCAAACGCAGGAGTGTCTCAATCGAGCAGCTTAAGAGTGAGCGGCAATTTGAATGAACTAGTGAGTATCTCTTTTAAAACAAACAAAGACACTGCTTTTGATCTTTTTAGTTTTAAGAAAGAATTTCAGGTGGCCTCTGTTTATGAGGTTTCCAATTCATCAGATGGCTATGTTGTGAAAGCGCGCTCAGAAAATAACGGACGATTCTTAAGTGCAGATGGAAAAGAATCCATTCCTTATGATTTGAAATACGGTGAAGGAGCAGCCGTTTCACTTACTAGTGATAATCAAACAGTGAGCAGCAAGAATTCCAAAAGTGCGCTCGTACAGGCCGAAAATTTCATTTCAATTAGCTTAAGAAAAGTACCGCTCAATTTTAGTGCTCAGAATGCTTATCAAGATTTTATAACTTTTACTATTGAGAGCAGATAAGATCTGCAGGGAGAATCTATGAAAACATCTAACTCAAAATTTCTATTTGCCCTTGTTACCTCGACACTAATGTCCTTTTCAAGTTATGCAGTCACTCAATCAGCGAACTTGAACCTTTCAGGAAGTATTGGTGATAACGTTTCGATTGCGGTCACTCCCAATGCTTCGGCAACCAGTCTTGTGTTAACGACATCAGCAGTTGATACAGTGGTCGCTGCCGTTTCAGAAACGAGTAACGCTGCCAATGGATACTCGATTCTTGCGAAATCTTCTAATGCCGGAAAACTTGTTCATTCCTCAGATGCAACTCAATACGTAGCTTACACAATCAAATATGGTGCAGGCACAGCTGTTTCGCTTACAGCAACTGATCAGGCCGTAAAAACGCAAGCGACAGGCGGAAACTACAACGCTGTTTCTTCGAACGTTTCAATCAGCTATACGGGCGTAAGTGCCTCTTCGAAAAAGGCGGGAACGTATACAGACACGATTACTTTTACAATCCAAAGTCTGTAAGAAATTTTTTTATCGGATAATGAAATTGATCCTGCGATTCTTGTTGAAGAATTTTTTATAAGAAAGAATCTGGGTATAGTTTTTGATCTGGTTACTGTTGTCTGAAATGATTGGCTCGGCCATGCCTACGATTTTGATTGAGATCCTATCAGCGGCAATGCCTTTCTTAATCATGTAATTGACAACATAACGAGCGCGGGCCGAACTTAATTTCTCATTATAGCGAGGTCCGCCGACACTATCTGTATGAGAAGACAAGGTTACAGTAATATTAGGATTGCGAATAAGTTCTTCAATATTACTGTCGAGAACATTTAATTGAAGTTTGTTAAGCGTGACTGCTTTGTAGTCGAAGTAAATTGATTTTAAATTTCCAGCAGACTCAGAGTCTGATTCTCCTCCGGGAGCGTAGGGATTATTCTTTTTTTCGTCATCAGCTCTTTTCTCGAATGGTGTCTTTGAATCCACTACATGCTCAAGCCCGAGGAAATCGCACGCACATCCGGCGATAAGGCTCATCAATGTGAAGGAGGCAATGAAGATGATTCGAGATGATTTCGGCCGCATAAATTTCCTTTGAAATATCTGCAAGTGTCACTATACTAAAGATAGTATAGTTCGCTTTAAACAGAGAGAAAAAATTAATGGGAAAATTCATCCGGTTCATTCAATCTTTTTTTGTTTTGATTGTCTGTGTTTTGTCTATCAAAGCGAACGCGACTTTTGAATTTTCGCCGATTACACTTTCATTGACGACTACTGGAAAAACAAATCATGCGATTGCTCAGGTGATTAATCGTGATTCGACACCGGTGCCGATTGTGATCAGAGTGACTGAAAGAAAGCAGCTAGAAAATGGTGAAGAGGAACGTCCTGATACGAGTGACGTTGCCGTTTTTCCTTCTCAGTTTCTTCTTGATCCTAAGGAAACCAAATCAATTAAAATTTCCTGGCAAGGTGGCGAGACTTTGCCGGCCGAGCGTTCTTACAGAATTATTGTTGAAGAAGTTCCTGTTGAGTTTGCAGCGAAGTCTGCAGATCGTGGAGCAGTGAGAATTTTAATTAATTATGTCGGTTCAATTTATGTTAATTCAGACAAAACTTCAGGTGATCTTGTGCTCGAATCCGTGAATGGCACTGAAGATAAGAAAACGATCAATCTCTTATTTTCCAACAAAGGATCGGCCCACGCATTCCTGAAAGCACCTTCGATAGAGTTGACGGCAAAAGCGATTAATGGATTGCCGGAAAAGAAATTGACCTTAGAAAAGAAATCTCTCGAATCGGCAGAAGGAAAAAACATTCTGGCCTCATCCAAATTGATGATTAAGATTCCGAGACCTGCAGAACTGAAGGGCTATGAATCTTTTGACTGGAAATTTTCGTACGAAAAATAGAATCCAGGAAATGGGGTTACCCGTGAAGACGTTTTTTAATATTTTTCTTTTTTCTTTTCTAATAATGTCGAACCTTTTCGCGGCAGGTGTCGACTCTTTTACAATGACTCCACAAGCTGCGGCGACTACTGTTGACTTAACAACAAACCAATCAAATTTGCCAGTGGCCGCCATTACTCTCGGGAGTTCCGGGACGAAAGGTCAGCCGAAAAATTATGAAATGAGAGTGCAAAGCCAGTACGGTGGTCTTCGCAATACAAATGCTGTGACTAAAGGGGCTTCCTCGACTGCTGCGACTATACCTTATACTTTGACTTATGGAGTGACTGCGACATCGCCTGCGACTCAAAATACGCTGACGGTAAACAGTACGGCCACACAGGTCCTTTTCACTTATACCGATGGTTCAAATAACAACGTGACAGTAACAGGTAATATTCAGCTTTCTCTTAACGGGACAGCTGCAGCTGCTCTTTTTAGTGGAACTTATACGGATACATTGACTCTTAATTGGTACAGTTTATCTGGTGCCACAACCATCACAAAAACACTGACGATAACATCGGCCGTAGTGGCCGATACGATCACATTGGTTGTAACTCCAACGGCCTCGGCTTCCAATTTACCCTTATCTGTTTCACAGTCTAATTTAAATGTAGGAACAGTTAGTATTACGGCCAATTGTCAGAATGGATATGTTCTTCAGTTGGCGAGTGCCTACTCAAGACAGTTGCGAAATACTCAATACGCAGCCTCGCCTGCGGCCAATGAGAAAATAGATTATACAATGACATTTAATGGCACGTCTGTTTCACCAACAACCACTCCTGTGACTGTTGCTTCAAGCTCAAGTGCTACTTTATTAACCGCGACAACTCAGATAGGTAACGTAAATATCTCTTACATAGGGGTAAGTGCTTCCGTATGGAAGGCCGGGACGTATCAAGATTATTTAACATTTACGCTGACGTCTCAATGATAAGATTTTTTTCTCTCATTCAGTTTCTTTTTTTGATTTTGATTGTTACGCCTCTCAAGGCCGAATCACTCAAAGACTTGAGTGCATTTAAAAACCAATTAGCTCGTTCACAGAGAACGACACTTTCGCTTTATAATGGGCTTGTCTACGTTGGTGAATTCTCTGCCTATATTAATGAAAAAGATATTGAAAGTGCTGATGGAAAAAGCTTCACGAAACTCATGAAGTCCTTCCTTGTTGAAGAAAAATTCAATGAATTTGAAAAAAAATTCGGAGAGCGGTCCCTTATTACAAAGAATGATCTGAACGCTTTTGGTTTTGAATTCATATTGGACACGTCATCCTTTAAACTGGATTTGCGAACGTCTGAGCTTTTTTTGAATCCCAAGCGCATTTCTTTGAATGAATACAATTATAATCAGCCTGAAGTAAACGTGACTCCAGCGCCGGTTTCAGGTTTTTTGAATTATTCATTCACAAAGAATTATATTCAGAAAAAATTAGCTCCACTTGATCAATCTCTTATTGGATCACTCGATCCGAATCTCAATATTCTTTCTGTGAATTTTGAAAGCCACCATCAGCTTCAATCAGATAGGAATTGGGCCAGAACAAATTCGCTTATTTCAAAAGATGTTGAATCTCTCAAGCTTCGCTTAAGTGCAGGGGATATTTCTTATTCTCCGAGAGTTTTTCAATCTCCTAACCAGCTCTTAGGTTTTCGCGTTTCCAAACAATTCGATATCGATCCCTATCAGATCGTGACTGCGAGAGGTGAGAGGGAAATTTATCTCGATACACCTTCGACAGTTGAGATATTTATCAATGGCTTTTTAATTCAAACTCTTTCTCTTGAACCTGGAAAACATCTACTCGAAGATCTTCCTGTTTCTCAAGGGATTAACCATATTATTATTCGCATTTCCGATAATGCTGGAAAGAAACGCTATGTTTTATTTCAACAAACCAGTAGCGAATCGATGTTGAAATCCGGCGTTCATGATTTTGATTACGCAGTTGGGACTTATGCAAAACCGGGGACTACGAATCCTGAATATTCTTCCGTACCCGTGGGAAGTTTTTATCATCGCTTGGGGATGACTACGAACTGGACGACAGGACTTAATGGAGAGTTTAAGAGAAACTTTTTCAATGGTGGACCTGAGAACCAAATAGCGACAACGAGAGGTTTATTCGTCAATAACCTTTCCTTTTCAAATGCTCGTAACGACGATAGCGGAATCGGAGCGAAACTTTCTTATTTCTGGACCTGTCCATGTGGCGTAAACGAGAAAATCAAACGTCTGGCCTTGTCTTATGAATATCAATCTCCCAAATATCTCATGAATACTTTCAACGAAACTTTTGCGGAAAATAATCAGAGGCATATTTTAACTTTGAGCTACAATCAAAACTTATCGGAATCCATCGCTGGGCTTATATCGACCAGCTTATATTCACTCGATTTTAATAAAATGAACAAAGAGCAATTTACAGTTGGCCTGAATAAAAATTTTAAAAATGGATTATTTCTTAATTCAACTTTTCAGAGGACTTATGATCAAAAGGCCTCAAAAAAGGAAACTGATGCTATCCTCTTTCAGCTTTCCTATAATTTCAGTGATGGTAAAAACAACATCATTACCACGTATGGCAAAACCGAAGATGTTCAGAACGGCCAGGTTGAGTTTACTTATAACGCCAATAAACCAGTCGATAATAAAATTTTTAGAGCTAGAGTTGGTGAAGAAAATAGCAAGAAATCGGCAGGTCTTTCAGGCTACTACAACAGTCAGAAATTCGAGGTGCTGGGATCATTTGATTATTCAAAGGCCACAGAAACAAAATCTTACTTTATCAATCCTTCAGGCTCTCTTTCTTTTGCGGGAACGTCTTTTTCGCTCGGGCAAAAAATTCAGCAATCATTCATCATAGTGGATAATGCTTTAAAGGAGCCACTCATTGTTAACGGAGATGAAGAGAATCACGAAGCGTATTTATATGCCGATAACAGTTCAACACTGACCTCTGTTCAGCCTTATGTTTCTAAAAGTGTAAATGTTATTTCTGATGACAATAAAAGTCTTGGCCTTTCTAATAAAGGCTATCAAGTCATGACAAAATATAAACGTGGAAGTCTTTTAAAAATTGGAAATGCCATTACAAAAATGGCCGAAGGAATTCTGGTTAATGAAAAAGGTATTCCATACTCGCTGGCGGGCGGAAAAATCGTCAACATGGGAACTGGCGCTGAGATTTCATTCTTCACTGGAAGAAATGGAAAATTTTATCTGGATAATGTGAAGCCTGATTTGTACCAGATGATGATTTATGACAGAAACTCTGTTCGAGTTCTTAACATCGATCTTAGAGATAAGCTAAAAGAGGAACGCAACAATCTCGGTGAAATTGTCGTTCGTTAAGCTTAATCTTTGTGAAAATATTGTCTGACTTTCGAGGCCTGTGGTCCAACTTTGTTAACGGCTTCTCTCAATTCATCAGGAGAAACATTCAGAGTCTTGCTCCAATAGCGAAGTTCATAATCTTCGTTAATATTGATTTTGAAAGCATCGAGAGGTCTTTTTACTGATTTGTTATCGCTCATGAATTCTCCCTGGATGATTAAGTCGATCCGTGAAATTGAGTTATTCTGTAAATGAGTAAAGCATAGGCACTAACCGCAACTGTTCCATGAACAAACACAATTGCGAGTGGAACTTTCTCATGTTTAATGTCGTGATAAAGAATATAAATCCCGCCAAGGGCCGCAAGTCCAAACAAACCTACACTTATCCAGTTAGCATGATCCGGATAACTCAAATTGAAAAGAATGAGAAGGAGTAGACCTGTCACGACTAATCCACCGTGAATAAAAGTAAGCGCCTTTGGAATATGATGACCCTTCAGCAAATTGACGAGCATCAAGACTCCGAGAACGGCTCCAAGGGCGATTAAGACTGCGGATGCGATGTCCATGGCGATTCCTTAAGGACTACATGATGTCCTTCAATAACGATACTGTCTAAGTTTTGAGTGGCCGGTCCTTCCAGAATTTCTCCGTCAATCCCAAAACGACTCCCGTGGCACGGACAGTCCCAGGATTTTTCGGCATCATTCCACTTCACAATACATTCAAGGTGAGTGCAGACGGCAGAGCAGACATGAAGCTTGTTGGTTGGATCGCGGTGAACGGCCAGTTTTTGTCCGTCGGCCTCAACAATTTTTCCTTCATTTAAAGGCACTTCTTCAAATGTTTTCGCATCATGATTACCCGGCAGATCTTTTAAATACTGGCCCATGACATTGATATTTTCTTTTACAAAATTTTTGGCCGATTTAAGCGGCGTAAAACGTTTATATTCAAACGGCTTTGCAAAAGGAGTCACAATATTTGTCATTTCATTGCAGATAATTTTAGCTGAAACAGTTCCCCACGTTAGACCATCAGTGGAAAATCCTGTGGCCGCAAAAGTCGTTTCATGATGGGTTCTTCCGATGTAAGGAAGAAAATCAGCAGGTCGATAATGTTGTCCGCCCCATTCATACTCGACTTGATCAAATTCAAAATACGTTCTTGCGAAATTTTCCAAAAATTGCAATTTAGCTTTAGAACTATCTTGTCCGACTTTATGGGCCCCGCCCATAACCATCATGTAGGTTTCACCCTCGAGTATATATTTACGAGTAGAGATATGTTCTTTTTCGTCGTAGTATCCCCAGAAAATTCCTGAGGGGTGCGTACCGCTTTTTAACTTGAACGCTATACCGTACTCGCGATAAGGACCCAACAGTGTATGAACTCCCATCACACCTTTTGGTGTGTGAGTCGCATGAACGACATATTTGGTTGTAATTTTTCCAAAAGGAGTCAAAACAATGCTGAAATCTTTTTCTTCCTGAATATGAATCACTGGAGAGTTCTCATAGAGGCGGCAATGATCCATGATTCCTCGTGCGAGACCTTGTCCGTATTTCATGGGGTGAAACTGCATTTGGTTATCGAGAATGACAGCAGATTGAACAGGGTAGGGAACATTGTCCATTGGACCTCTTCTGACATTCATTCCAAATTCGCTCAAAGTAGAAAATTCATCATCAATTTTTGATTCGACGTCCTTGGTGGCAGCGTAGAGATGCCAAGGAACAATTTCCAGATCGCACTCGATAGAATATTTTTTAATATTTGCTTGAATTAAATCCAGGCCCGCTCGTCTTGCTTCAAGAATTTGATTGACTATTTTTTTATCGTATTTGTTTTTAATCTCGGAAAAATTTTTATCAATAGTGACGTAAAGATTTCCGGTGCTGTTGGAAGTATTGCTACCGCAGATGTTTTTGCCTTCGAGCAAAATCACATTGAACCCTTTTTCAATTAAAAGCTCCGCTGTGGTAAGCCCGGTAATACCTCCTCCAATTACGACAACGTCACAATGTGCATTGCCCTTGAGAGAGGAGAATGTTGTTTGTTCAGTAATGGTGTTCCAAATTGATTTCATTTTCATAAGAATTATTCTTGATTTGACCTGGATCATTTTCAAGGTCCTCTGTGACTTTCAAAATGTCTCTTCGATTCATTGAATAAAGCTAAATGAATATTGTGAGGATAAGATTTTTCTGTCATAATACGCGTATGAAAATAGCATTTTTTGACACCCACCATTTTGACAGAGACATATTTCTTGAGACGAATAAAAGATTCAATTTTCCTATTGAATTCTTTGAGACAAGATTGAATAAAAAGACGGCGGGACTTGCCCGTGGTCATGATGTTGTCTGTTGCTTTGTCAATGATAAATTAGATGCTGAATGTATCGCTGAATTAAAATCGGGTGGAGTGAAAATCATTGCTCTTCGATGCGCCGGTTTCAATCAAGTCGATCTCTCTGCCTGCGATAAAGCGGGAATTAAAGTTGTGATTGTTCCTGGTTATTCCCCTTATGCCGTAGCAGAATTTACGGCGGGCTTACTCCTGTCTCTTAATAGAAAAATTCACCGCGCGTATTCTCGTGTGAGAGATCATAATTTTTCTCTCGACGGTCTTGTTGGTTTTGATCTTCACGGAAAAACGATCGGTATTGTCGGTGCTGGAAAAATAGGAAAGATTTTTGCGACCATCATGCTAAGCTTCGGTTGCAAAGTTTTAATCCACGATTTGACAGAAGATGCTGATCTTAAAAAAAATCCCAATGTACAGTTTCTTTCTCTCTCTGATGTTTGTAAAAATGCGGATGTCCTTTCGCTTAATATACCGCTCAATCCGAAGACCTATCACTTGATTAACAAAGAGATGTTTTCCTTGATGAAAGATGGCGTTTATATCATCAATACTGGCCGTGGGGCCTTGATCGATGCGCGCGCTTTAATTGAGGCCTTAAAATCGGAAAAAGTTGGTGGAGCGGCCCTGGATGTATATGAGGAGGAAGAGAGTGTTTTCTTTCAGGATCTTTCCGACAAAATGCTTAAGGATGATGTCCTTGCAAGATTGTTGACCTTTCCAAACGTCCTTATCACTTCTCATCAGGCCTTTTTAACCCGAGAAGCACTCTCTAATATTGCGACATCGACGCTTGAATCTATTCAGGAATTTGAAAAAACCGGAACAGTGACTGGCGGCAAATTAGTTAATGTCGAGTGCTGTGTAAGATAGCATTTTTCTATTTTTTTTAGTCCTGAAACTGATGAATAATGTAAAACAGATATTCGTCAGTGAGGATTTAATGAGCAAATTTTTTTCAATATTTTTATTCCTCTCTCTATCAGCTCAATCACAAACGACTGGCGAGAAGCTAAAGCAAGTTAATCTCGCCCGACTTGAAAGCTTTCGGAGTGAATGCTTGCTTAAATTTTCGGGCAATCAAAGACTTTGTCGCAAAAGAGTTTTAAAGCAGTGCCGTGATATGCTCGATAAGAAAGAATGTATAAGTCTGATGAGTCAAATGCCTGAAAGTAAAATCCCAAAAACAAACGGTCCCGGGCAGTTGCAATAATTCTCTCTTTCTTCTGGCTTCACTTTCATGTATCTTGAGGCCATCTATGAATTCAAGTCGACTAAAAATTTCCAAAAGAATGGAGCTTTTCATTTCTTTGGCCATTCCAGGAATGCCTTTCTGGGATATTTGCTGCGATCACGGTCATGCAGGAATAGGAGCGGCAAAGACGGGACAGTTTTCAGAAATTCATCTCGTGGATCAACTTCCTCATGTCATGAAAAACCTAGAAGAGCAGGTCTATAACCTGGCACCTGATTATCGAATGGTTCCTTATTTCTTTTACGCAACCTCGGGCCAGAATATTGATTGCGAAGTCACCGGGACTTGTCTGATCGCCGGCGTCGGTGGTTTTACGATGAAACTTATTTTGAAAGGTTTGCAGAACGAGGAAAAGTTAAAAGCAAAAAGATTGATTCTCTGTCCGCATACAGATGAAGCCGAGCTCGTCTCTTTTCTTGAAACTCCGAGGATGATTCAAGAGTACGAGCTCGTTGAGAGAAGAATGATCGCGGTTGGAAAAAAAATGAAACCGCTTTTTATTTTGAATTCAAAAGTTTAAATCCAGTCATCAAGCTTTTAAATTCTCTGGCCGCATTGATGGGAGCTGGGTTCGGAGTGAATTCGATTTTACACGAGCCGCCGCGAGGTCCGCCGCCGAAGATTTTTCCTTTGCAGGCAATCTTCGCTTCACAACCTTTAAAGTCGCAGACAAGTTCATTACCCGGGTGAGATTGGAAAACAAGATCACCGCGAGCGACAGCAAGAGTAATTCCATTCACGCAGTTTTTATAATAATTTTTGTCTTTTGCTGTAGAACAAAGCCAATCAAAGGCAACATCTTTAAATTCTTGTTCACTTGAATTTTCTGTTAATGCTTTGACTGAAGGGAAAGCAATTAAAGATTTGGCCATGGCCTTTTCGCAACGTTTATCGCTGTTGTCGAAGTCACAGAAAAATTTATAGAAAGAAAGACCACTGTCAAAAACTCCCCAATAGGAAGAATAGCTGTAGCGAGAAGGTTTCATTCTCCAACAGTAACCATCGATACAGTTAAGTGGTTCAGTGTAAGTGACATCGTTTCGATCGATATAGTTTTCGCGAGTCCAATCATCTTCTTTGTACCATTTTGCATCTGCTTCAATTCTTTCAAACAATGAACTTGTTAACGATCCCGCAACAGGAATTTCAAGCATACGTGAAAGAGCAGGGGCAATGATAAAACCTGTGCTGCAAGCGCTGAGAGTTATGTATGCGCCTGGAAGGAATTTTGATTTTAGTTTTTTAATTGAATTTTCATAAGCGATGGGATCAAAAGCGGAATCAGTCTTTCCAAGTTTTAAGGCCCACGGAGAAGAGTGACCGTAGAAATCAAGGCTGGCAATTTTATCGAATTGAGAAAGTTCACTGATGAGTTTGTCACCTGTGAAGTTCTCTTTGACAACTTTTACAACGAAAATGCCGAATTGATTAAAGACTTCATCATCATCAGCGCCTCTGACTTCAGGACTTGAAAGAAACACAACCTGATGAGAGGGGTTGAGTTCTTTATATCTTTGAGCGCGCGACATGCCCGATTGAAAGAATTGATTTGAATCTTCTTTAACTGCTGAGCCGACAACAATCACGTGCGTGATTTTTGCAGTATCAAAAGCAGTATCTTTGAACAGACCCAATCGGTATTGGCCGCGGTAAAATCCCGCTTCTACCGTATTCATGACAAGCAAGAGAGCAAGCACTAGAACTGAAAGATATTTAGACATTGAAAAGGCCCCTGAAAAGAATGAAAATGCGTTCACTCTAATAGTCCAGCTGAGACGCTTTCACAAGCGATTTCCACTGTTCTCGAACCGGAATTTATAGGGAAAATCGTTAAACCTTTATTAACAGAAGCTCTTCCCAGGATGTGGTGTAATTGGGCGAAAGGCGGGTTTGAAGAGCATTTTTTCTTTTTTGGTTGCAACTTAAAACTTTGATGGAATGTGGACCGAATTTCTTATTGATGGCATCTATCACTTGGGTCACTTTCTCGGTTTCCAGGAAGTCATTTTCTATGAGCGAGAGCTGCCGCTCTCCCTTGGGGCGCAGATCGGAGAGAAGAACGCCACATTTTTTGTAGCCATAACCGTCGAGATAAATTTCGTCTAAGATTTGAAGGGCCTTCTTAATCATCACGTGCGGGGCCTCTTCTCCCTGATTAAAAGCGCCCTGGCCGCTGCCGTAGTATTGAGGAATTTCCTTAAAGCGATTGGTGATAATGTAAAGAGACAGGTGATAGCAGATGAGCCCATCATCGCGCAGTTTTTCACTCGCTCTGAAAACGTGATCGGCCAGATGCTTGGCGAGTTCTTCTTTGCTCCAGACATCGTGATCGAGTGTGCGCGAAACAACAATTTGTTTTCGTTTGTCTCGCTGTTCATTGATGTCGAGACAGCGAATGCCTCTGAGTTCATGCTGAATGCGCAGACCAGTAATCGTCAGTGTTTTTTGAATGGTGGTATCGGCCGCGGCCGCAAACTGCGAGGCCGTTTTTATCCGAAGTAAATTAAGTTTCAAGGCAGACGCGTGGCCGATGCCCCAAATATCTTCCACTGGATAAGAATCGAGAATTTTTTTTCGATGCTCATCGTTTTTGACAATGAAAACACCTGTACTGTTTTTTTTGGCAAAACTTGTAGCGATCTTTGCCAGAACTTTGGTTTTGTCGACACCAATGGAAACCGGAATCCCGACTTCTTTTAAAATGCGTCTGCGATAATGAAGACAAAGTTTTTCTAAATTTTCTACCGGAAAATCGGAGAGATCCAGAAAAGCTTCGTCGATAGAGTAGATTTCAATTTCGAGGGTGAATTCAGAAAGGATTTCCATCACCCGCGAAGACATGTCCGCATACAATGTAAAGTTTGAAGAAAAAGCGACACCGCCTCTTTTTTCAAACTCATCTTTAATTTCAAAATAAGGCGCACTCATTTTTAATCCGAGCGCTTTTGCTTCCTTAGAACGGCTGACGATACAGCCATCATTATTGGAGAGAACCACGACCGGTTTGCTTTTGAGTTTAGGATCAAAAACCCTCTCACAGGAAACGAAGAAAGAGTCGCAATCAACCAGAGCGATCATAAACTTTAGCGTTGTGAATGATAAAGTTCACAACCCCCCACACTTGAAAATCGTCATCAGGATGCACTTCAATCGGCTTTCTGAAATCTCCCGGACGGCCCGGAGTAAAATTTCTTGGAAGAAGATAAACACGATCACCTCTGCGGTGAAAAATTTTAATCATGAATTCAGAATTCACCACTGCTACGATGATGGAGCCATTGGCCGCTTTTTTAGATCGATCAACGACAATAAGATCACCGTCAGAGAGATTCGCTTCTTTCATGGAATCCCCCGACACCCTGATGGTAAATGTCGCGCTTCGGTTAGGGGCCAGGTATTTGTTGAAGTCGAGTACTGGCAGAGTGTGATCGCAGGCCTGGTTGGGAAAACCTGTGTAAATCTTGTGACCGAGAAGTCGATTTTCTTCTTCAGGGGCAAGACCTGTATGGCCGAAAATTTGAGAATCATTCACAGTTGTCATTCTTTCAAGATATGCGTAAGTTTTGCGTAAGTAAAGGAGGAAAATATTGTAGGTGCCCAGCATAAAGCCTAACTAAAAAAGTTGGGAATCCAAGCTAAAGTATCTTAAACTAAGACAATCACTGATTTCTATTGAGGAAAAGGAATGAAAAAAAAATTAGCGGCCCCACAGGCCCCACGCCTTGAGCACTACACGAATTATCATAACGACAGAACACTCGATCCCTATTTTTGGTTGCGAGAAAAAGAGAATCCTCAGGTGCTTCAGCATTTAAAGAAAGAGAATGCTTACTTCCAAAAAAAGGTGGCCCCTTATAAAAAAACGGCGACTAAAATTTTTCACGAATTAAAAGAACGCATTCCAACTGAAGATGAAAGCGTGCCGATAAGAAGAGGGGACTGGGATTACTTCAGCCGCTATTTAAAAGGCAAACAATACATTCAGTTCTGTCGAAAACAAGGAACGAAAATTGAAGTGCTGATCGATTTCAATAAGCTTGTGAAGAAAGGCGGCTATCTTCAGACGATGCAGATTTCTCCCTCTTATGACGGACATTACCTGGCCTATTCAATGGATACTAAAGGTGATGAAATTTGTGACATCATCGTGATGGAAACGGACACGAAAAGAGTTGTCTCGCATTTAAAAAAGACCAGCGGCGATTTTGCCTGGTCGACGACAGATCTTCTTTACTACACAACTTTAGACGGACACATTCGCGGAGATAAAGTCTGGCGCCATGAGCTCGGACAGAATCAATCAAAAGACGCACTTATCTTTCATGAACCGGATCAGAAATTTTTCATTGGCATTCACGCTTCGGCCTCAAAAAAATACCTGATTATTACTTCAGAAGAAAAAGTTTCTTCTTATGCCGCCTTTCTTCCTCTCGATTCAAAAGAAGCGATGCCGGAAATCTTTAAAAAGCTCAAAGAAAATATTGAGTACTCCATTGATCATGGAAAGGATGGCTTTTATATTCTCACTAATGAAAAGGCCTTAAACTTTAAAGTTTACAGATGTCCTGAAGAAAAAAGAGATCAGAAGAACTGGAAACTCATTATCGCTCACGATAAAAAGATTCACATCGAAGGAATCGGATTAACTGAAAACTTTTTATGCGCCTTCGAGCGTTCTGGCGGTCTTCCTAAGGCGCGCATTGTAGATTTAAAGAAAAAGAAAACTCACTATGTGAAGTTTTCCGAAGCGGCCTATACGATGTCATTTTCAGCGTCACCTTTTCAGTTTACAGAGGATAAAATTCGTTTTTCTTATGCCTCACCCATCACGCCAAAGACCGTTTTTGATTACGATTTAAAATCAAGAAAACAAACGATCCGCAAAATGGATAAGGTAAAAAAATTCCAATCCAAAAAATATCAGGTTGAATATGTTTTTGTGAGTGGGCATGACAAAGCAAAGATTCCTCTTTGTATCATTTCTAAAAAAACGCTTAAGAAAAACGGCAAGGCCCCCACTGTTCTGTATGGCTACGGTTCATACGGTATGACAATCGGCTATCATTTTTCTTCGTCATTGATATCACTTCTCGACAGAGGATTCGTGTATGCCTTCGCCGGCATTCGCGGCGGTTCAGACATGGGAAGGGCCTGGTATGAAGACGGAAAATATTTAAAGAAGAAAAATACATTTAAAGATTTCATCAGTTGTGCGGAACATTTGATTAAAAAGAAATACACATCGCCTGATCACCTCGCTATCCGTGGTGGAAGTGCCGGGGGTCTTCTTGTTGGGGCCACTGTGAACATGCGCCCAGATCTTTTCAAGGTTGTGTGTGCTCACGTTCCTTTTGTCGATCTCATCAATACGATGTTTGACGATTCGTTGCCCCTCACACAAACGGAATATAAAGAGTGGGGAAATCCTCACGACAAAAAATATTACAATTATATGAAGTCTTATTCACCTTATGACAATGTTCACGAATGTGCTTATCCCAACATGTATATCACGGCGGGACTCAATGATCAGCGCGTGACTTACTGGGAGCCGGCGAAGTGGGCGCAAAAGCTCAGAGACTTCAATACAGGTCAAAACGATGTCCTCTTAAAAATCAATATGGGTGAAGGTCATTTTGGAAAAAGCGGACGCTACAACAGTTTAATGGAAACGGCAGAAGAATATAGCTATTTAGTGGGAATGCTCTCGAAATAAAGCAAACCCCGAAAGCTTTAAACTTTCGGGGTTTTCTTCTTTGCATTTCTTTTTTCCCCATTTTTTTTTACGATGAAAGCAAATTCTTGCCGGCCTCATAAAAAAACTCAAAAAAAAGTCCTGCTTAAAAAAATAACTTTGAAATACTTTTTCACCTTCTGCTTTCCAAGCATCTCAAAGTTATTTTTAATAAATTCAGCTAATGGATTTGTCTGCGGCCCCCGCCAACTAAACTTCCGACGAAGCTTAAAACGGCCAAGGCAAGGAAGACCATCAGAAGGATTTTTCCGACTTCCATTGAAATGCCGGCAATCCCGTAGGCCCCAAACAGAACAGCAAGTAGCGCTAGAACGAAAAAGGTAATGGCTGCGCGAATCATAAAACATCTCCTTGCTTCGTTGATGTACTAATACATGAATTGCAAGGGTTAGACCTAAACGGCCGTATTTGGGCCATGAGTTAGCCTTTCGAAAATACATATCATTACAAAATAAATTTGACTTAACTGGGGAAAAATGCCACAAGTACGGGCGATCGTGAACGCTCATAATATGACGAGGTAATTTGTCCCATGAAAAGCAAAAATGCATCTTCACTTGTGATTATTGACGACGATATTGATCTTTTAGAATTGCTTTCTTCTTTTTTCCGCCAGCGCGGATACAACGTGGCCTCTTATGAAGACGCACGTGTAGCACTCACAGATATTGAATCCAAAAAAGTGGCCGCCGATGTTGTGATCTCAGATTTAAAACTTCCAGTTATGTCTGGATTAGATTTTATTAAGAGAATCAGAACATTCAATTCTGTTATGCCGATCATTCTTATGACTGCAGAAGGGAGTCTTGAAATCGCTGTTGAAGCGATTGAGTCAGGTGCTTACGATTTTGTTTTAAAACCATTACATGTTCCCCAACTTCTTATCTCTGTTCAGCGCGCTTTATTTTTAAATCAAGTGCAGACTGAAAATTCTAGTTTAAAGAGCCTTATTACCGACCAGGACTTCTTGGGCCTTAAAGGCGTAATAGGGAAAAGCCAGGGCTTTAAAAAGGCCATGGAACTCGCTAAACGCGTCTCCAGCTCTCAGGCCAATATTATTATTTTCGGGGAAAGCGGATCTGGTAAAGAAGTGGTTGCAAAGGCCGTGCACGAATTAGGTGAAAGAAAAAATGGACCATTCGTAGCGATTAACTGTTCGGCGATTCCCGAGAATCTTCTCGAATCAGAATTGTTCGGTTATGCCAAAGGGGCCTTCACTGGTGCCGTAGGAAGTAAAACCGGTCTCTTTGAAGAAGCGAATAAAGGGACGTTATTTTTGGACGAGATAGGTGATCTTGCTCTTCCACTGCAGGCCAAACTACTTCGCGTTTTACAGGAAAGAAAAATCAAGCGTATCGGTGAAAACACGACTCGCGATATTACGGCAAGAGTGATCTGTGCCACTCATAAAGATTTAAAGAAAGAAGTGGAGAAAGGAAACTTTCGCGAAGACTTGTACTTTCGTTTGAACGTTATTCCCATTCACATGCCACCTCTTCGCGAGAGAAAAGAAGATATTATTCCTCTCTCTGAATATTTTTTGAAAAAATTTGCCCTCTTAAATAATGCCAATATCAAGGGTTTTACCAAGGCCGCGATCAAAAGATTGGAAAGTCTTAATTGGAAAGGAAACGTTCGCGAGCTTGAGAACGCGATTGAACGAGCAGTCGTTCTTGCCAATTCAGAATTTGTCGATGTCGATGATCTGCCTGGAATGGATCAAGGGTTTGGTGAATCGAAACCAGAAGAAGGACCATCAGGTCCGGCACTTTTCTCCGTCAATTCCATTATGACTCTTGAAGATATGAACAAAAAATATATCGAATTTATTTTTAAGAGAAACGGATACGCCAAAGAACAGACTGCAAAAGAGCTGGGCATTGATCGAAAAACTCTTTATCGCAAACTTAAAGAGCTAGAAACGGTCGAGCAATTAACTATCCAATAGAAAATAAAGGACAGCTTTTATGAGTCTCGATCTTCCTAAAGAGCATCAACTTCGTTATCTCTCCAAAAGAGCTGCTGATATTGATGCCATAAAAACAGGCGCTCTTAATAATGATTTTGAAGTGGCCGTAATGATCGGTCATCGTTTGAAAGGGAGTGGAGAAACTTTTGGTTTTCCACTTATCACGACCCACGGTAATTCAATTGAGATCGCCGGTTTGGCCAAAGATAAAGAAAAAGTGCTCGCTGCTGTTGAGCTACTTTCTCTCAGTGTTGAATCTTATCTGAAGGTCATCGGCGCTTGAATCTTTTACTCATAATCGCGGATGATCAGGGCCTTTTGGGTTTGATCTTCTTTTAGTGCCGCCAAATCCTCTCCCTCAGAAGTAATCTTTCCTGTTTTTTCAAAAACTTTTTTTGCTTTAGGATCATCTGATTCAAGAAATGCATTGAGAACTGAAGCTCTGTTAGTCATATTAAACGGAAGAAGATCTTCCTGCGCTTTTAATTTTTTCTTCATATAATTCATGATGGCCATCGCGCGCTTGTCTGCAAGAACAGCATCTTTTTTCTTGGCCTTTTCAACATCAGGAAAGGTGAGAATTTTAATTTCTTTACTCTCGGCCCCTTCTTCTTCTGTTTTCGTCAGAAATTCTTTTAATTCTTTTTTGCTTTTTTCCGTCAGCTTTGAAGTTCCTTTTTCGAATTCAACAATTGTGTAATAGGCCCCATCGGCCTTTGGAGTTGCGCCGGCCGCTTCATTTGTTCCAGGCGTTGGTTGAATGATTTTTTCTTTGTGAGCGCAAGATACGAGGAGAGTCAGAAGAAAAAAGGAATAGGCGAGTAACGACAGATTTTTCATTCATACCTCTTTACAATTTTGCCCCGTTGGGGAATTTTGGTTCACAAAAAGAAATATTTAATAAGTGTTAAATTTTAGGCTTAGCTCTTTTACCTTAACTTTATAACGCAAAGTTCATTGCTCATATTTAATCACTGAGATGTTTCCATCCTTTTCAAGAATGGCGCATTTCACTTCTTCAGGATTCATTACTTCGTGCTCACGCAAAGCTTCGAACAATTCTGATTCGCTGATTTTTTGTTGTTTCATCACTTTCTTAAATATTTTACCGTTTAAAACAATGACCACTGGTTGGCCGTCGACAATTCTTTCCAATGAAGGAAAGCGGCCAAGCGTTTCATTGATGAGCATATTAAAACCAATGATTACTGAAACTGAAATGAGCGAGCCTGTTATGCTGTGATCTTCACCGGAGAGTCCATTTTGTATGGCCTCGCTGACAATCATTAGTAAGACAAGATCGAAAGGAGTGAATTTTGCCAGTTGCTTTTTTCCCATCATTCGAACGAGGATGAAGATGAACAGATAAATGACTGCACCTCTGATAACCGGATCGTACCAAGGGACTTCAAGCTTCCACATTGTCACTCCCCGCCGTTTATTGTTTCAGTTTGATGATAACGATAGAACGCGATTTCTTTCCAGACACTCCATTCTTACTCTCAGAGTTGATTCCAGATGTTTCAAGAGAGCGTTTGATGCGAGCATCATCAGAAGAAAATAACTTGTTATAAAAGCTCGGGCGTTCGGCCATACTGATGAGTTCAATTTTTCCGCTTACATCTTGATTGGGGTACATTTTCTTCAAATAGTTTTTTATTTCTGTATTGCGATTATTGGCCAAAGCAACTTGATCCGAGGGCAAAACTTTCTTTTTGGGAGACGGGTAGTTTTGATCCGCCCAGGTAATCACTTTGATGACTTCTATTTTGCCCTTTTTCAACGCTTCCTTAGAGAGTTCTTCCAATTTCTTTTTAGAAGCGGAGTTCAGAGTTTCAGACCCTTTTTTAAAATCAAATTCGGTGACAAGTGAAGTTTCCTGTTCGTTGGCAAGCTGCTTGGCCTCTATACTTGGAGTGCTGACAGGAGGAGCAACCTGGGCGGTTTCGGGATTTTTTCCGAGTTCAGGATTTTTCTTCGGTGGTTTTGACGAACAGGCGTAAGCAAATAAAGTGATGATTAAAAATAGTGTAACGTTTTTCTTCATGGGGCTCTCCTTTAGTAAAGAGAATTATTTAAGCTTGTATTGATCATCAATGCCCGGGCTCAATTGCTGTTCAAAACCATGTTGGATGGCCTTTTTGACTGTTTTCCCAGTGTTGATCTGAAATTTTTTATCAAAAGTAAAATCCATTTTTGTTGCTACACTCTTGGTTTTATTCTCACGGAGAATAAGATTTCCGAGCGCCGAGAGAATTTCAAATCCAAAATGTTTAGCGTTTTTAAAATGTTCCTTATTCGCTACGACATCGAGTTCGCGAATGAAGGGCTTTACGTAGCCTTTTATTTTTCCTTCCTCAGAAAGTACTTCGGAATAAAGATCGAGTGTTCCTTTCGTAAAGGTTAATGGCATATGTTTTTTAAAATAAGGATTCATAAGGTTGAGATGAAAATTTCTTAATTCAGCATCGAAATCCCATTTCAGGGGATCCGCTTTCATATTTAATTCACCTGCAACTTTTAAAGTGGCATCTGGATCGACGATTTTTGCTGTTAAATTAAAGTAGGATAGTGGGTTTTTATCATCGGCCACTAGATTGGTTGCTCTTCCATTTATGTCGTTGATTGTGAAATGAGTCTTTTCGTCGAGGGCCTCATAACTTTCAAGTGTGATGCTTCCGTCGTGAAGGTCAAATCTTTCTATCTTTAATGGAAACAATTTCTTTTTCGCTGTTTCTTTTTCTTCTTTTTTTGGCGCTTTTAGTTTTTTAATATCTTTAATCAAAAGAAAACGGACACCGTCTGCTTCAATATCTGTTTTTAATTTGCCTTTAAAGATTTCTCTCCAAGCGAGGGAGACATCGATTGTATCGATTTCTAAAAATTGCTTTTTATCTTCTTTTAAGGTGCCGGTAACACCATGAAAGCTGTAGGCCCCACGTATAATATGAAGGCGAAGATTATCTATGTGCATAGAATAATTTGGAGAGAATGTAGCGAGAATCCTATTCGTTTTTTTTAAGATTATAGATGGAAGAATTAACCGTATCAAGAGTAGAGCAAAAAAGATTACTGCAATGACAATCCATTTTTTGGGAATAGATTTATGACTCCTATTCGAACTCATGAAAATCCTTTATGGTTAACACGACGGAAGACCTGGAGATGTCCAGATCTTCCGTCGATTTTATTTAATACTGGCTCGAAAAATATTCATGAGTCACGTTCATAAAATTTTTAACTGGAATGGCCTCTTGTGAAACCATTTCCATTTCTTCAATAAGTTCTGGTGCATCTTCCAGATCTTTTTCAGTAAATTGACGAAGAACCATAAACTGATATCCCATCTGGTTCAATATTTCAGCGTCAATGTCTTTTCTCATCTTTGGAAATAGCTCATCTTCTTCCTCTTCCACATGATGCTCGACGATTTCTGCAAGCACTTTCAATTCGGCCTCCATTTCTTCGTCAAGACTTCTTGCGCTCGTTAATTTTTTGCTGAGCTTTTTTACTTTATCATCCACGATCCCGTGTTCAATGATACTTTCGAGAATGTGAGAGCGAAGATCTTCCACTTCCTGCAAAGGAGCATAAAGCGCCTTTTTTTCGCCAGTCGAATGTTTATCTAAAGCATCGAGAAATCCTTTAGCGTATTTCATTTTTACCTTTGCGTCTTCTTCCTCATCTTTAAGAACATCAATGCAGTCCTTTAGATAAGTGTGATCGAGTAGAAGAAGCTCAATGATATTAAAATGATCATTTGAAGCAATTGAATCTTCCATGTCTCTTGATTTCTCTCTTGTTCTCTCGCTCGATCTTGATGAGGCAGAACGTGATGTAGAATTCCCACTTGATTTGCTTCGTGTTTTTGAGCTACGTGATGAAGAACCAGATGAAGAACCAGTTGATGAACGTGTTGTTTTAGGCATAGACCCTCCTAAGGTATTATTGACCATTAGATTGAGAAGCAAAGGCCAGGCCAAAAGAGAAAAGAATGGGAGGGGGTAAAAAATTAAGGCCCAACGCAAAGGTTGGGCCTCAAACATGCTATAATATATTTTGACGAATCAAAATATATTATAGCTTCTTGTTCGCTCCGGATGAAATTAGGGCAGATGGTGATGTTGTGTTTGCAGAAGAATTACTTCTTCCTGATGTGATGTCCTCAGACTTTTCAGAACGAGGATCTTGATTGGGTTTGAACTCATCCGGTGCTGTATTATTGTGTTTTGGTTTTTGTTTTAATTGTTTTTCTGTTTCAGGTGTTGTTTGCGCGTCTGATGCTTCCATTCCACGAAGGTCTGGTTTCAGCAGTTCTTCCTGTTCCGCCTCGCTCATGGCAAGTCCGGAGTAGTCTGCATTCATGTCATCAAATCGTGTCATCCCTTCCTCATCTTCATCGTCAGGCTCGTTTAATCCGTCTGCTGCTGTCTGCTTCTGTAGATCTCTTTCTACAGGAGTTTTCCCCCCATACAGCTGACTTCGGGCCTGTTTTTCAAAAGGCGTACATATCCTTTCGTATTCTTTATCAAAGTCTGATTGAGTTCCGTACTTTGATTGAACGAGCTTTTTGAGAGAATCATCATTCCCTCTTGTTTGCTCAACTTCAGATTCATTTAACTTATTCCAATGTGAGAGAACTTTTCTTTTAATTTGATGCCAATTAGACTTCATTGCACTAACGTCATGTTGCTTTGTTGGCACGTGAACCTCACATTATGAACAATCACATTGCTTGGTAGTGCAGAACCAATGCCAAGTTCTATTGAAATAATATTTTAAGCCTTTATGAATATCACCCTTAATGCTCTCTCAATTTGACTCTTCTGCTTCGGGGGTAGAAATCCCCCGGTACGTCCTATAATGGTCAGACATTTCTTAAACATGATTTAGTCGTTCACAATATTCAACTTCAGTGAAGGCATCTCGTTTGCATTTTGTTCTCTGGTGGGAACACGTATGCAAAAACGGAGGATCTTTATGACAGCGAAAAGGCACCTTAATAATAAGAAGACATCAGGGCAAAAGAAAATTTTGAGTGCTATTAGTAAAGTGGAGCATGAAAGCGGAAACGTGATATCTGCCCCAAAGAGCGATGATGCTATCGTCAAACAATTTCATCGCATTCAAAGAGGTTATTCCATTCTTATGAATGAAGTTGTTAAAGAATATGATTTGATCAAAGACTGGATTGAAAAAGAGGCAGGTCAGCGGACAGAAGAGTTAAAGCACAAAATCACAGAAAAACTTCCGCGATTTTAAATAACTATCTTTATATAAATATAGATAAAAATAGATAGATAAAAAAAGGGAGCTTTGAAGGCTCCCTTTTTTAGTGGCGTTGATAATTATCTGTTGCTGCTGATGCTCTTCCTTGTTGGGCCGCGAGCATTTCAGCCTCAGCAATTCTTCTTTCTCGTTCAAACTTAAATTCTCTTTTCATCTGACGTTCTTCAATGAAGTCTGTTACAAGAAGCACAAGGGCCTGCTCAATTGTCGCCGGTTGTTCGGGAACGTGTGCCTTTTTCTTTTTCTTGTGTGCTCTTTCTTCATGCGGTGTGGATTGATACCACGCGAAGCCAAGAATGCCTGCAGGGACAAGCGCCATGATCAAACCTCCCCAGGCCATCGCTGTCATTGAAGGAGAAAGGCCAAGGTCTGCCTGTGCAGTCAGTGAAGCAATCAGCATATAAATGCCTGCTGTAAGCATGGTTCCTAATGTCACAATCAAAACCATTCCCACAAACATTTTGATGGCATTCTCTTTGAGGAACTCCTTCAATTCTTCCATGGGATGGGGTCTTTCACCGCCAGCGTTAACTCTCTTCATTATAAAAGAAAATATCATTTGTATCCATCTCATAGAAAGTACCTCACTACAGAAGAAGGGCCTATGGTTTCATAGGCCCTTCTGTTAATTTTTTTTAAAATCTAATTAGCTTCTTCTACGTGCGACAAATGCTCCAAGAAGAAAGCCCACAGCCGCTGCACCTAATAATGTGTAACCTGGGTTTTCACGCACCATTGTCGTACTGCGATCCATGGCCTTAGAGCCAATTTCACGTGCTCTTTGGAGATATTCTTGAGCAGGTTCAACAATGTCATCATTAAGCATATGTTGGGCTCTGTTCTTAATATTTTGAGTATCAATTTGACTGTTGAAAGAGTTTGATGAGTTTGGACCTACCATTCTATTCTCCTGGTTATGTGCTCCAGGGTTATCCTGGAATAAACTTGAATGACTGCGTTTAAATGAATCAAATTCTTGTTGCGCTCTTTCTTTTGAATAGCCGTAGGCCTTTTGAACTTTTCCAACAATAGAATCCGCTCCACCTTCAAGATAAGTTAAGTCTTCATCTGTAAGCTTTCCCCACATTTTCTTAACTTCACCTTTAAGTTCGTTTAAGTGACCTTTACCTGTTTGTGTTTCCATACATCCTCCTGCAGATTTTAATCCTTTAGTTAAAGAGGAACTGCCTCTGCTGTTTACTCCAATTTCCGTTCCACAATTTGTAACGATTTGATTGAAAAGGAAAAATAATGGATGTGTTTAATGAAGGGGTTAGGATTGATGAGATCGACGACTTTAATAGTTAAAGATTATGACAACCATTCTTGATCGAGACAAAAATCCCCAATCGGGAATTTTTTCCGATATCGCTCGGGAATAAATCATTCTCTTTTTCTTATAAGTGCTTTTTTCTATGTTCGATTTATATGATTTAGAAAATTAATCGGTTTGGCATAGTAACTGCACTCCTGCGCTTGGATGTTATCGCATCTTTAAGAGTTTTTGATTGGAGTTCATATGACATTGCCACAAAAAAAGATCTGGATATGTTTGATGGGATTTTCCTTGATGTCGAATCTTGCGCACAATCATGCGTTCGCTGCAGACAATAAAGAAACTGTTAAAGAACGAATTAAAGAGGCCAAAGAAGATGTGAAACGTGGTTCTAAAAAAGGAGCGCGCAAGTTGCATGATAAAACATGCAAGGTTGTTGATGGCCAAACCAAATGTGCAGCAACAAAAGCAAAACATTCAGTCCAGAACTCAGTGGATGATGTTAAGGACGCTGCAGATTAAAAAAAAGGAGTTTGTTATGAAAAAGATAGTACTGGCATCTCTGCTGATGCTTGCTTCTCTCACTTCAGCGTATGCGCTGGATAAAGGTGGAATGTTTTTCGAGCCGATGCTTACTTATGAAACTACAGATACGGGAAATGTTAATTTTCCTGCGCCTACGGGCAGTTCAGACACCACATTAAAAGGATGGGGGACTGGAGCGAGATTTGGTTTTCATGTTTTGGACATTATTTTTCTAGGAGCAGATGGACGTTATTCCATTCCTAAATTTAAAGATACGACTCTTGGACAGGACACGGATTCAAAATCATGGAACGCTTCTGCGCTCGCAGGTGTTCAAATGCCTTGGATCGTTGGTCTTCGTGCTTGGGGAAACTGGATTTTTGCTGGAGAAGTTGATCCAGACAATAGCAGAAACGTTGACGAGAAATTTAAAAGTGCAAATGGATGGAGACTTGGTCTGGGGATGAAAGTCGCTGTCGTCAGCCTGAACGTTGAATATCAGGATATCAAATACGATAAAACCGATATTACTTCAGTTGGTGTCTTCAACACTGGTTTTTCTTCAGATGGCACTGAGTTGCACAACAAGGCCTGGGTTTTTAGCGTGAGCTTCCCGTTTGGGCTTTAAGATTAAAAGAGAGACTGAAAAAGAGAGACTATATGAGGGCCTTTGTATTTTTAACGACAATTCTTTTTTGCACTAGTACATGGGCCCTTTCTTATGACGAAAATAATAATTCAATTTGTGCTGAATTAGTTATTCAGGACAAGGTCGCAGTTAATTGTAGAGGAAGAGGAGAATTCAAAGAAACCGGAAAAGGGAAGTTCACTTTAACTGTTTCAATGATGGCCGGAGATTTTGAAATACAAGATTCAGCGACCAAAAAGAACTTTGATAAAATAATAAAACGAAATGAGACGAAAGAAATGGTCTTTCGCTCACCTGAGTTTACCGCTAATGAATGGTCGGACAAATTAAAAAGGAATTTTCGCTTAATAGATGCCGTATTAATGATTGGTGAAGATAAAGTGAAATTGGAAGACAGTATGCTTTTAAAGAAAAAACTTGCTCAGTTTTCTTCCTACCAAGTGGAAATAATTGTTCCATTCGAAAAGACACCGTTTATAACTCTACCGCCTGAATTGAAGGGCGCAAGATCTTTTCATTTAACAATCACAATTCCAGATTCACAAATTAAGGGAACAAAATTTTAATCGCGACGATATCAACCATTTTTTAAAAGGGTAAACTATGTACAATTACAATCACCTCTATTACTTCTATGTTACAGCAAAAGCGGGTGGAGTAACTTCTGCTTCCTCTCATTTAAGAATTAGTCAGCCATCTCTTTCAAGTCAGCTCAAAGTTCTTGAGCAATCACTGGATTTGAAGCTGTTTCAAAAAGCTGGACGTACAATTGAGCTAACGAGTTCAGGCCAAGAAGTCTTTGGTTTTTGTCGTCAGATGTTCGAGTTTTCTGAAAAAATGAATGAACTCATTTCCAAAAGAGTTCCGTCTTCTACAAGAAAGATCTGCATCGGAGTTTCAGAACACGTGGATCGATCTTTCGTAGCGGAAATCGTCAGCAACTTTCTAAAAAAATATGATGTCGACAAAAGACCTAAAGTCACAGTTATTTCAGCAACTCAACAACAATTAAATGAGAAATTAAAATTTAAGGAATTTGATGCTGTTGTCACTGATATGTCGATGGCGGATACAAACTTTCATGATCTGCAAAAAGCAGAAGTTCCAGTTGTTCTCACTTGTTCTACGAAATTCAAAGCCCCGACAGCTGACAACTCTGCAGCTGTCTTGGATGATCTTTCAGAAAACACTGAAGCTCAGTGGATTGTCCCTTCGTCTAAAATTAGATTTAGAGGTGAAATAGACAAGTTTTTTGAGTCTAATAAAATGAAGAAAAAAATTGCTTTTGAAAGCGATGTGATTGGCTCACTTGTTCACGCGGTCACAGATGAAATCGGTCTTGCCTTTTTTCCTGTTCTTTATGTGAATCAATTCCTCAAAGATAAAACTTTGCAAATGATTGGACCTAAAGAAGGCTTCTGGAAATATAATGTTTCTTTGACTTGTCACAATCAAAACAAAGAAGATCAACTCATTCAGCATTTCTCTGATTCATTTCGCGAGATTTGTATGAAAGATATTGCGACGGCATAAATGAAAAGGGGGGGCCTGTGCCCCCGAATTCAACTTATAGTGATAAAATTCCTTCATCAGCACCTAAGTCATCATCATCAAGATCTTTCTGTGACGGACTAGGTTCATCGATTGAAGGTGCCTTTGGTGGTTGTTGTTTTTTGATTGGTTCATAGGGATCCTGAGGAAAATTTCCTAGACTCATATGGCCTCCTTATTGGATTAACTCCGCTAGTGGAACCCAAAACAGAAGCAAGATTACGGCAAGAATAATCAAAAGAACTATATTGACTTCTTTTTCCGAAAACGTGCTTCCAGAATGGTGATGAAGAATATCATCTCTGTGAAGGAGATGATTTTCTTTGTCTGATTTTTTAGCTTTATGGCGTTCAAACATAACGGCCTCCTATTCTTAGGATCCTTCAGTTTATCCGCTAAGCAAAATTGATAAAAGTTAAGTTCTCTATTGAAATTTCTTACAACACACTCACACAACTTTAATATTGGAGGAAAAAATTATGAGCAGAGATTTTTCTAAAAGTAGATGGCCAGAAGTGAGAGAAATGATAAAAATGAATTGGGATCTTATAGAGGATGAAGAACTTGACGGGTTCCGTGGTAAGCTCGATCTTCTTTCAGACAAGATTCAACAGGTGTACAGTTACTCCAAAGAACGCGCAGACCTCGAACTTATGGAATTCAAAAAGGGCCTCAATCCTAGAAAGGGACCGACTTACTACCTACCCAATAAAAATATTGTCTATTAGTGGCGAAGACCTTGGTGATAAAGATTAAGTTGATCAATTAAATGAAGAATTATTGGTATAGCTTCATCATTCACACCAAGGTCTTGCAGTTCAGCAATTAATTTTATCCTTTCCACATCTTCTTCATCTAATTGCAGTTGTTTTTTGTCATAGGGAATAATCCATTCTTCCTCAATGAATTGTTTGATCACATTTTGATCAACACCACAATTCTTGGCAACTTCCAGTATTTGAAAAGTGGTTATAGTTTTCATGTGGTTCCTCTCGAGTGACTCTCTTCACTCGTTTCTCTGGGGTTGTAATTGTAATGCTTCTGAAGTTTTTTTAGCTCTTCAATTAATCCAGGATCCGGGTTCTTTGGTGTCATCACCTTGAGTCTGACGATTTGGTTTCCCACTTTTCCTTCTCCTAGAACTCCTTTCCCTTTTATACGCATTTTGGTTCCAGTACTTACTCCAGAGGGAATTTTTAGCATCACGTGGCCATGCAGAGTCACAACGGAAACTTCGGCCCCCGTAACGGCCTCAAAAAAAGAAATAGGCAATTCCATTTCTACGTCATCTCCATTGCGCGACCAACCCTTTTCAGGGAGTACATTGATTAGAATATAAGCATCACCGGCGGGAGCATCCGCATACTCCTGATTCCCTTGCCCTTTGAAGCGCAGTTTTTTTCCATCTTCCATTCCGGCCGGGATTTTAATGCTCAAATTTTTTCCGTTTGCGAGCGTAATAACTTTCTCTGCCCCAAGAATAGATTCCTTGAAACTGATGTTCATCTGATAATGGAGATCTTCATTGACGTGTTGGCGTGGTCGATGACCTTTACCCGATCTGCTTCTACCAAAAATTTGTTCGAATAAATCTTCGTCGCCAAAGGAATCAGCAAATGATTGCGAATATCTTCCGCTGTTTTGTTGAGTATTGTAATAAGAAGACCACTGTTTATCCTGATGACCCTGATTGTAAGCATTTTCGTCCGTTTCCCCACGATCAAATTTTGTTCGAGCTTCAGGAGTGCCGATTTGATCATAGGCATGTGAAATTTCTTTGAACTTCGCCTCGTTTTGTTTGTTTCCGGGATTTAAATCAGGATGATGTTTTTTTGCGAGACTCCGGTAGGCCTTTTTTATTTCTTCCTGGGACGCATTCTCCTTCACACCTAAAACAACATATGGATTTTTATTCATACTTAATTCCTGATGCTCTGGAGAACCTCTTCTGCTTTAAAGGCATCGAGCGGTTCTTCTCCTTCTTTGAACATGGCAATTTCACCGACGACCACATGCTTGACTATATTTTTATGTTCTATAGGAATGAAACCAGTGTCGGATGAATAAGCAACAGTCGTGACGGGCCTTTGATTTTTAGGTGTCCCTTCCTGCAAAACAAGTGCGGTACGACTCTTATCTTCCGTGTTCATCACAATGAAAAATTGATAGCCGTTTAGTTGCGTAAGTTCTGCACATCTTTTGAGAAAATATTTATAAACTTTCTCGTCTTTTGTCCTGCTGTTTCCTTGAAAGGTCACTCTGTAGACATGATCGTTTACTTTTTCTTCTTTATATCCACCGCGCTTTCCTAACTTTTGATAAGGGGTAGTGCAGGAAGTGATTACAGAGAAGAATGCTGAGATGAATATGAGGTAAAATAAAATTTTAGAATTCATGAATAGTTCTGTTGTCGAGCATATTCAATGTTTTTTCTAATGGAACTTCATTCTTTCCAACAATGTTTTTTGCTTCTCTGTACGCGCTCAGTGATGTTCTGGTTTTCTTTTTGTTCAGACGAAGAAGTTGACTTTCCAAAATGCGGAGCTTGCTTTTGCTGCTTTCATTGCTCAAAAGCTCTTTAAATAAAACGGCCTTTGTCTTATCAATTTCATTTTGAATGTTTTGCGTCTCTTTGTAATTTCTTTCGATGAGCTCACGCAATTTGATTTTTTGTTCTTGATTTAAAGTGCTGTTTTCTGCAAGAAGATTTTGCTCCATAGAAAAGAGCTCATCTTCATTTTTTATTTCAGATGTGCGTGCTACTTCCTGCTTTAGTTCTTGTTTTTCCTTTTTGCTTGCACAAGAAGAGAAGGTGAGGATGGAAAGGGCCATGAGAATAAAAAAAATCGTCGAACGCACAAAAACCTCCCTGAAAAGACCTCATTTATGTGTATTCCAGGGAAGGAAAAAAGGCAAAGCTTAGCGCTTCAGTCCGCTATTTCATAGTTTTTTACTCTAAATGGACGTGAAAAAATCCACTTTCGTTGTGGTTATTTTTTGTCGGATTAATTTTTGTCTATTTTTTTGCAATATTTTTCTTATGTCTTCCGGCGATCTGTCGAGAAGTCAGTCAATCAAGTGAATGTCATGGTGACAATCACGATTCAAAATTGACTAATCGTTGGGCATGGATGCCTGTTGAAAGACTCAAGGTGAGTTTTCATTACCAAGGAAGGACGCGAGTAATGACACGGAGGATTTCTAATGGGTTTACGTATCAACACCAACGTTACTTCTCTAGCAGCTCAACGCACACTAGGATCTAACAACACTGAACAGGCATCGACTCTAGGGAAGCTGTCATCTGGTTCAAGAATCGTGAAAGCAGCGGACGATGCTGCCGGACTTGCGATCTCAGAAAAATTAAAAGCACAAATTAGAGGTGTCAATCAAGCGGAAAGAAACGCTAATGATGGTATCTCGATGATTCAAACTGCAGAAGGTGGGTTGAATGAAACATCAAACATTCTTGTTCGTCTTCGCGAACTAGCTGTTCAATCAGCTTCTGATACAGTCGGTGATGCTGAAAGAAAGTTCACAGACCTTGAATATCAAAATTTAAAACAAGAGATGGAAAGAATTTCTCAAGTGACTGAGTTCAACGGAAAAAAACTGTTGAATGGTTCAGGCGATAAATTCGATTTCCAAATCGGTATCAACAACGACGATTTCCAAGATAGAATCAAGTACGATGCAGCTAAACAAAACGCTGGTCTTGCTGCTCTTGGAATTGATGAACTTTCAGTTTCATCAAAAGAAGGTTCACAAGCTTCACTTGCGAAGATCGACCAAGCGATTCAAAACGTTTCAGGTCAGAGAGCGGAACTCGGTGCGGTTCAAAACCGTCTGACTTCAACTATCAATAACCTTCAAACTTCAAGTGAGAACTTATCTGCTGCGAACTCTCGTATCAGAGATACTGACTTCGCTGCTGAATCAGCTAAGAACACTAAGATGAACATCTTAACTCAAGCTGGTACTTCAGTATTGTCTCAAGCAAACTCTCAAGGCCAAGCAGCTCTAAAACTTTTAGGCTGATTCTTAGCTTTAAAAAATTTCTTAAGAGGGGTCGTCCAGTATGGACGGCCCTTTTTTATTTGTGACCAGAAAAAACCGAAGATCAATTTTGCTCGCTCGAGTGGACTCGATTCAATAATCTGCGAATACTTTTTATCCTGAAAGAAAGGAAAAAGCAGATATTTATCATAGGCAAAAGTTTGGAATTTCTTTAAATTGGCGGGATGAAAATTTTAATGGTTTGTTTCTTTTTGACTGCCAATGTTTACGCTGAAGAGATCGATGTTGTTCTAAAGCAAAAACTCGATTTTTTTAGAGTTTTTCCAATAGAGAGTATGCCGCCACAGGAAAATCGGGCCCAAATTGAATTAGGCAGACGTCTTTTTATGGAGCCAGCACTTTCAGGAAACAGAAATATCAGTTGCATGACATGCCACCATCCCATGAAAGGATTAAGTGATGGTTTGCCGTTATCACAAACGGAAGATCGCAAAGGAATTTTGAAAAGAAACTCACAGGCCATTTTTAATCTCGGCAGACCAGGGCATCCTTTTATGTTTTGGGACGGCAGAGTTCATTTTGATCAATCGACAAAAACATTTACCACTCCCGATAAAAATCTCAATAGTGAAATTACCAGTGTCCTAACCAGTGCGCTTTCTGCTCAGGCACTTTTTCCTATGGTGTCTACTGAAGAAATGAAAGGAAAACCCGGTGAAAATGAGATTGCTGATTCCAGTTCGAATGCACTTGCCTGGGAAAAAATTGTAGATCGTTTAAAAAAGGAAAAGATTGAAGGAAGAGGGAAAAGCTATAGTGAACTTTTCGCTGCTGCTTATCCAGACACTCCAGTACAAAAAATTCATATAGGCCATGTGGCCGAAGCCATCGGACGATTTGAAAGCGAGCAGTTTCAATCGACAGGCTCGCCTTTTAATCAGTACCTGAGAGGGAAAAAAGAAGCGATGACTCTGCAGCAGAAAAAAGGTCTCATGGTTTTTATGGACCGTGGATGTATTGCTTGCCATCAGGGAAGTGAACTGGGACTGAATACATTTTTTGCCTCAGTCGGTGTTCCTCAATGGGGAACTAAACCTATGCAAAAAGATTTGGGTAGAGGTGAGATTAACAATGAAACTTTCAGAACAATGTTTTTCCGTACTCCAAGTTTATTGAATATTGGTCTGACGGCCCCTTATATGCACAATGGTGCTTTCACGTCATTGAGAGAAGTGATTAATCAGTACAGCAATATTAAAAGCTCGCTGGACGCTTTTGACCTTTCTGCATCGAGGAGAACTGCTCTTCCTGTGGAAGTTGAGGTTTTGAATGATTCTTCATCTAAGACGGAAATTTTTCGTTCAGTGGTTGCTCCTTTTCTTCGCAAAGGACTCAATTTAAGTGAGGCAGAAAAGGATGATCTTGAGGCCTTTCTTAAAGAAGGTCTCACCGATCCCAACTGGGTTCCAATGAACACATTGGTAAAAAGGCCCAAAAATCATTAATTCTTCATTACCGGACTAAAATTTTGCCCAACTAGTTGCAATCAGTAGCTTAAAGCAAATGTATTTTGAGAGTAATTTTTATAAGTTCCCTAGAGAATTTTTCAGGTTCTGTTAAAACTGATGAAACCAACTCTTCAATAGGAAGGCCGATGAAAATTTTAGTCGTTTTATCAATGTTGACCATTGCCGTTTCGGCCTTTGCTTACGGACCTAATTTTCCGACAAACCCTAATATGACATTGACCCCGGGAAAACTATGCGACAGACCGTCTGGATTCAGATACCCGGAAAAAATAGCTTATTGTGAAAGAGACGTGACTTACGAAACCAAAGAATATCTTATTCAGAACTATGACAAAAAGCTTGGCTATCATATTCAAACGATGAATCGAATGGAATTCAAAATCGATCACTTTATTCCGTTGTGTGCAGGTGGCTCAAATGATCCGGTTAATCTTTGGCCGCAACACAAATCTGTTTACGAAGTCACTGATCCAGTTGAGCCTCTTCTTTGTCAAAAAATGTTAGAGGGAAAGCTTTCGCAATCTGATGCTGTTAAATTGATTATGAAAGCGAAGCTGGACTTGAACCAGGTTCCAGCCGTCATGAGAGTTTTAAACGGTCTTTAATTAGAAAGACCGTTACATCCTTTATCTGATGCACATTTTGATTGAAGGTTATTGATCTGTTCAACAGTGTTGCTGTTTTCAGTATATGACAATTCTATCTTTCCAATTTTTCTATATGGCCACGCACTGTAATTGAGAGATCCATCAGGATTCAAAAACATTTTATTCTGACAGCTGTAGCTTCTTTCTGGAGAGTAATTATTATCTCGGATGCAGAGATAGCGCTTACCATCTTCCGTAGTGCCTGTGCCGGAAACGAGAACTGTATGAGCATAGGAAGACTCATTCATATCGTTGACGACAACAGCAGGCATTTGATTATGTTTCACTCTGAAATCGATATCATCAAAAAGTTTTTTCGTTTCATCAATTGGATTAGGTTCACCAGAGGCCACGATATGAAGTCCCTGGGTGCTCATCGCATTTCTTGCCCAGTTTTTCTTCACTGTATCTTCCAGTAGTTCTTTTACTTCGGGATCTGTTGAAAAATCTTTCAGGTTCTTATAACCGCTGATATCGACAGGTTCATTGTTATTAATTCTACTGATAATTCCTTTTAATTCTCTTTGACGAATAAGTGGATCATTGACACCCATGCGAGGCTGATCAGGATTGAATTTTGCCAGACGATTAAATCGTTGTGTGATTACCGCATGACCCCAGCAAAACCCAGTGTAGTCACTGTACTTCTTATAAAAGGCACTATCTGAATTGGTGAAGGACAATGAATTGTCCGCACTATCATCATTGGCCGTTTTTGAACGATTGAGAATATCGAAATTTTTGGGGCACAACATCTGACACGAACAGGATTTTGAATCACATGTTCCCCAGGCTTCGCACGTACACATTTTATCTTTGAGCGCGGATATGTTTTTTGAATCTTTGGAGGCAATAACAGCTAAGGCGTCATCAGGTGATGTGCAACCGCCGCCAAAAGAGGATTGACCCGTTTGAGAAAGGGCCTCGCCTTTCAAGGCCTCGTAAGCTTCAGTTCCGGAAGAGCTTCTGAAACCTGCTCCTGAAAACAAGTTTGTGAACGCTGCACCGACGGCCGTTCCGATTTGTGTTTCACAAGATGAAATCACCAACGTTAATGAAAACAAAATGAGAAGCTGCAATTTATTATTTCTTTTCATTTAATTCATTCACCATATCGAAGATATATTTTTTTTCACTGTTTTCTTTGAAATAAAGATCCGCTAGTTTTAAATGCTTTTCTTCAAATTTTCCTTTATCCAGATAATCATTTAAGAGAGAGCAGATGATTGTGCTCATTGCAAAGGAGTCAGGATACTGTTTGTACTGTTTATTACAATAAAGTGTTTTGACATCTTTTCGATTCACTAAAACATTTAAAGAATCATAAACGGTGATATTGAAGTCATTTGTTGACTGGGCGATTCCTTGGGGATTTAAAAGTCCGAAAGCTTTTTGGTAATCACGCGACTTAATGAGATTGATGAGATTTTCTTCGTGTGCAAATCGACCGTAAAAGCCTGTCACTTCAGGAGGGGCTTTGTTGTTTTTCGAAGGAAGATAATTTTCCAATGTTTTAAAATAGTATTCAATATCTGTTGTTTTAAATTGTGGATTTTTTTCAAAATAGTTTTTACTGTCCTGATAAAGAGCGCTCACCTTGTCTTTATCATTTTTGTCGATCGCGATGGCAATCAGGTTGATGTAGGCTTCAGATTTATTTTCAGTAACCTTCATATCAAGAGCATTTTGATAATAACGTGAGGCCTTATCGTAAAAGCGGTATTGATAAAGTTCTCGAGCGGCCAGAAGATTCAAGTAAAATTTCTTATCTTCGCTGAGATTTTTATTTTTCAATTCTTGTTGAACCCGATTTTCAATTTTCTGTAATTCTTTTTTTGTAAGAATTTTAGATTCCGGTTCACCAGCAATTGTGGTGGTTGTAGACAAAAAGAGAATACACGAGAGGATGGTCATCATACTTTTCATAATGACTATTATAATAAGTTTTAGTTGAGTTGGTCAGTAAGGGGAGAATTTGCCTTACTAATTAAGATGGTTTTAAAAGGCCCCTGAAATCAGAGGCCTGTCAATTCTTTAGGCCTTATAATTTTTCAGAAATTCTCTTAGGGGTCCGGCTCCATCCAATATCATTTCGGTCGAACAGCTGAAGGCCAGTCTGAGAGATTGGTTTGTCGTTTTCGATTCTCCAAAGCAATCACCAGGAGCATTGCCAATTCCCGCCTGGGCCATGGCCTCAGAAAGTTTGCTCACATCAATGCCATCTTTCACTTTACACCAAAGATAAAAGGCCCCACGAGGAATATAAGGGGTGAGTAGTTCATTTCCTGCAAGCGCTTCTAAAAATAGATCTCTTCTTTTTAAATATTCCTCATTCATATTCTTCGTCCATTCTTCCGGAGTCGAAAGGGCTGCAATGGCCCCCCACTGTGTAACACTGTTGATTCCATTGACTGTACAGCGAAGTAGTTTTCCAGCGCGATCATTAAAGAGCTCATTTCGACAAGCGAAATAGCCCAGGCGTAGACCGCTCATAGCATATGATTTTGAGAATGAATAAACTGAGATGGTTTTATCGTAATTGGGAATTAATGAACCAATTGAAGTATGTTCTCCACCATCGAATAAAACATGTTCGTAAGCTTCATCGCTCACCAACCAAAGATTATGTTTTACAGCGAGATCCGCGATCTTCTGCAATTCTTCCTTAGGGATAATGGCCCCTGTTGGATTTTGAGGAGAGTTTAGAAAAATGACTTTGGTCTTAGAAGTCATTTTTGCCTCGATATCACAAGCGCGATACACGTAATTGTGTTCAGGTTTTAATTCCACGCCAATAGTTTTGGCGCCGGCGAGACGTGCGTTTTCGACGGCCTCTGTCCACATTGGATCAGGAACGATGACTTCGTCTCCTTCTTCAACAATGCATTGGTAGAGAACATAAAGAGCATGCATGGCCCCGTTGGTTACAGAGATATGTTTGCTTTCAATGTTTAGTTTATTTTGAGTTTGAAGTTTTTTTGCAAGAGCTTCTCTCAATTCTGGGATACCGTTGTTCGGAATATAGTGAGTCTTATTTTCTTTCAAGGCCTTTTCCATTGCTGCCTTGACTGTTGGATGAACATCAAAACTTGGATCACCTGATTCGAATCTGTAGATCTTAGTTCCTTCCCGCTGAGCTTTCAAAAGCTTTTCGCGAATAACGACAATTTTCCCCAGAGAAATTTGATCTAGACGATTCATGAGACGGACCCTCCCAAAAGATTTGAATGTAATGAATGAAAATGCAGAAAAGCGAAACTGCCAGCGAGAGTAGTCTAGCTCTTTGGTTTATTATTTTCCAGTGATTTTTAGTATGAAAGAGTTAAATGCTTAAGAAAAATCTATCTATAGTTAAGCAAAAAAGACAGGTATTGGTCTGATGTAAGTTTATATAACTATCCTTTGATTGCACTAAATTCCACGTTCACTTGTAATGGAAGAATAGAATTTCCTATTATCAAGGATGATATTGTGAAAAAGCTAATAGCTATTCCGCTATTTTTGACGGCCTTCTCGGCCTTTGCGTCTATCAACGTTTCTAACATCAACGCTCTTATTAAAAAAAATAGGGCCGGTTGGATCGCTAAAGAAAACCCCATTTCACGCATGAGTGATATCGAAATTAAAAGACTTCTTGGGTCGACTGACAGACCTGCCGGAAATGCGCTGTTTGAAGACAGAACAAAAGGCAACGATTCAATCGACTGGAGAAATGTCAAAGGTCAGAACTGGCTTGGCGCTGTAATGAACCAAGGAAACTGTGGTTCCTGTGTCGCCTTTGCTGCTGTTGCCACTCTTGAGGCCACCTATCGCATCAATGCAGCTTTGCCATGGCTTGCACCTACATTTTCACCACAGCAACTTTTTAATTGCGGTGGTGGAGCATGTGATTACGGATGGCAACCTGCAAGTGCGGCCAGTGCTTTAAAAAGTAAAGGAGTTGTGGATTCTGCCTGCGCTCCGTATGAATCAGGTTCAACAGGTCAGGATGTTCAATGTAAAAAATCCTTTTGTGAAAATCAAACAGAGCGAACCTATAAAATTGCTGGGTCAACCAAACCAAGTTCTTGGGGCGGTTCTGCAACAAAGGTTAAAGAGGCCTTGAAAAAAGGACCGCTCGTAACGACAATGACTGTCTATGATGATTTTCTTGTCTATAGTTCCGGCATTTATAAGTCTGTCAGTAAAAAATCTGTGGGCGGTCATGCCGTTTCTCTTGTTGGCTTTAACGATGAAGGGCGCTATTGGATCGTTCGCAATTCTTGGGGCACAGATTGGGGAGAGCAAGGTTTTATACGCGTTTCTTATGATGATAAATCAGGGATCGGAGACAGTACTTGGGCCTACCAAACCACACCTGAAGACTCCTATGTTTCTGTGCAATCTCCTGCGGGACGCGAATACATTAGCGGAGAAAAGAAAATTCAAGTCTCCCTTTCTAAACCCGCGCCAAGCGATGTTGTGATTACTGGTGAAGTAGACTCTTTGAACATGGTCGCTTGTCAAAGTGCTAAAACAAACTGCGAACTCTCGCTTGATTCAGCTTCTCTTAAAGATGGTCGGTATGAAATTTTTGCGAAGGCAAACGGCAAGCGTTCTCAAGTAAGAGAATTTTTTGTCATCAATCATGAACCATCAACCACAATTTCTTTTCAAGGATCGAATGGGGTTGATTTGAAAAAACCTCAAACTGGACGCATTGAATTTGATATTGATGTAAAAGCTTCACCAGTTATTCCTCAGAAAGTCACTTTTGTAGTTGAAGATCAAAACGGAAAAATTGTGACAAAAAGAGAAACAGATGAAGTTGTAGAGCAAATGAGACTAGGCTTCAGAACAAATACTCTTCCCAATGGACGTTATACCATTTACTACACGGCCGAAACACCATTCAATGGTCAAATGACAACGGCAATTTCAAACAAAGAAATGATCACGACTCAAAACTAATTGATTCTGCCTCACTCAAGTGGGGCAGATTTTAGTTTACCAACTTCAACAAGCAACTCAATTGTGCCAGCATCAGTTACCAATGGAACGATGACTATGGGATTAGATGTCTTATGAATAGGCGGATCAATTTCATATGTAGGAATAACTTTTTCAAAATTATGCCCGGATGAATTTAAAATGTTTTTGGCCTGTCCATAAACCATATTAACGATTTCTCCGGCGAAATCCGCATTCTCTTTGCTGATCGATGCATCTTCCTGAGCGAGGACAAGTTTTAGAATTTCCAGATAAACTTTTTTGGGGAATCCAATAATAAATTTGCCTTCAAAGAAAGTAGAGGAGAGTTCTATTTGTCCTTCTATGGCGAGGACGGGTGGATTTTTTTCATTATAGAGATAAGGTTTGCCATGCTGGACGTTTTGGAACTGGCAAAAACTTTTCAGGATGTATTTTGTAGAGTCGATAAAAACTTTTAAAAATTCAAGATTAATTTTAAAATTTTTGTCGGCAGGCCCCTCAGTCTTTTTAGGAAAAAGCCTATGGATGATTTCTTTTGCAATCACTTCCGCTTCAACAGGGGCAGAGAGTAAAATTAAATGAGAAAAATGCTGTTGTTCAATAACAGCTCTGAAATCTTCAAAGTGATCCGTGATAAAAAAAATAGGCGAATCTTTATAGTCTGTTGATGCCAGATATTTAAAAATAATTTCCAGGTGAGCGACAGGGAGGTTAGAATGCAGAACGATGGCGTCGTAATAACGGATTGAAAGCTCAGATATTGTGTCAGTTCGATTGGAGATAAAAGTCCACTTGAATGGATGATTTTTGGCCTCAGGGCCAAGTAGGAGAGCGAGCTCCGCTTTCCAGTGTTTATTTTCAGACAAAATCAGAATATCTTTCATGTGAAGGTAGTTTATCACAGCGGGAAAAATAAAACCCGCTGTGACAAAAATATCCTGTTAATTGAACATTGAGAATTTACATTTAGCCTTTAGAAGAACATCGAGGGCCTTATCGGTGACGTATTTTTTATTGAAGAAGACGTTTCCACCTTTTGTATCATCTGTATACCAAAGATCTTTCACTGGAATTTTACAATCTTTGAACCCTTTTTTTCTAATTGTCGCCAAGTTATTTTTTCCAGTCTGAGCATTTAGACCAACTGGATAATCATTGAGACGATTTGCTTCAATAACAACTCCATTGCCATTATAGACCAATTCAGGATTCAAGGCATTTCCTTCTTCGTCTTGCTTGATAGGCGCTTCATCAATCACTCCGCCCATAATTTCATAAGTTTTGCCGTTAAAAATGACTTCTTCCTTGTTAGGCAGGGTCACGATAACCTGGTCTTTTTCACTATTTGAGACGTATCTGATTGCAGGGAGAATGGTGCGAGGAAAAAACATCATAAGTTTTAAATGGCCGTGGCTTTCGTATTCATCCGGACTGTCCCAAACAAGAAGACCAAGATCTGAACGTGCGAAATCTTCAAATTGAAATTCAAAACTTCTTCCGATACCGAAACCAGAAGTCGGAACGATTCTATTTTCGCCCCTGTTCATGAAGTTAAAGCTTTTCATCTGCTCTTCATCATTTGCAAATTTATTGAAACAAACATCCCAGAACAAATGTTGTCTTGTTCTGCAAATCGTTCCCATAAGAGGCTGATCATTGCTTTCCTTGAGTGGGGCCTGAATTTTTGTTTCATCAAAATCAGTAATAACTTTTGCGTGAACTGCACTGGTGAGGCCGGCCGAAAAAAGCATTGAAAAGCATAAAAGCTGAATTGATTTTACTGAACCCATTTGTTTCTCCATCTAGTTGAATAGTTTTAGTATATCATTAAACCTGCCAAAGCATTTTTCTCAGGAATAAAATTTCTTATACATCATTTTTTATTTTCATTTCAAACCCATTTTGCCGATGGGACTAATGGAGTAATACTATGAAACAGACTTTCTTATTCTTTATATTTCTTTTTATTGTTAAGGCCCCCTCTTATGCGGGAACCACTCTTACCGGAAGAACTCTCTGGGAAAAGTCGGATGTGGCCGGAAAAGTGCGCGTTCTGGAAACTTACAAAAAGTTTCTTTTACACTATGAAAATTCAGAATTTTCCTCAATCACCTCAGCGGAAAAGCAATCTTCTTTTAATCTACTTAGTTATGCATGGGCAGATGATGCCCTAAATTGCTTGTACGCCGGATGGCCGAGTGTCGCAGTCAACGGTAGCTGCACCTCACCTGTAAAAGGAAATCCTCAATATGAAAACGGAAATTGTGGCGTTCATTCGATGCAATGTCAGCCGCTGATGTTCGGAAAGAATATTTGCGTGCCGACTTCGACTGTCTCTGACAGACAAAGTGCTTTTAAAAACTGTAATAAAAAATTTAAAGAAAGTGGAGCTTCATCAGCCGAATTGGTGAAAAGTCTTCTTAAAAATAATGAGGAAAAAAAGCTGCTCGAACTTTTCGATTTCGCAGAAAAAATCTGCAAAACGGGAAAGCAGGCCAAAACAGGAATGTGTAAACTTCTCCTTTCAGATCTCGAAGATTTAAAAAAAGGATCGCTTGAAGAAGGAACTAAGTCGGTTGTTTCAAATTTAAAAGAAGTTCAAAAAATTTCACTCACAGTTGGTAAAACACCAATGAAGGACTGTCTGGATTGCCAGGTGACCCCAAAACTGAAAGGCAGAGCTCCGGCCTTTGTGGGAATCGTGGAAACCATTCAACCATCTGTGACAATGCCGCCTTTTGAAAGAGTGACTGCAAGAATTGCAGTGGCCTGTGGAGGATCTCGCACTGATGCCAATGGGATTGATGTTCAACATGAAATCGATTGTAAAACAAATGAAGAATATGCTGGTGGATATGGATTTGCCAATTATCCCGGCCATCCTTATCTTGATGGTGTCAAAAGTTTATATGAAGACGGTGGACCGCCTAATAGAAGGATTGAATTTGTCAGCAGAGACAATGCTTCTAATGAAACATTTCTTTATCTGACTGATGTTGCCGGTGGCCCTGATTCTCACGACGTAAAATCTGTCATGTATTTATTGCCGAGAAAAGGTGTCCCTTATACCGAAGTTGTCGGTGACGACGTCATTGTGACAATGACCACAGGTGAAAAAGTAATCTTTGACAAAAAAACTCACGCCATTAAAAGCGGGGCCCTTATGGAAGGACCTATTGATCTGACCACAGATCGCTTTAAGAGACAGCCACCAAATATAAAATATACCGGTGAAGGAATCAGCATCAGAGTGAATCATCGTTTTGAGTATCCAACAATGGCCGGAGGAGCTGAATCAGCTGAAGTCCGTCAAGGGTCACGTCTTTGTAAAGTTCCAAGAGCACAGATCTGGGATGCAAATGGAAAACTTCTCAGTGACGACGATAAAACTTTTGTCGATATTTTAAATAAAAACTGTCCACCCAAAGGTAATGAAGTCCAGTTCCATCTGTAATCTTCGTGCACCTTTTTATTAATTTAATAGACGAGAAAAGTCGGTTTAATTTTTTCTTTATACTTTTCTTGGTAGCGAAGTAGCAAAACTACGCTAAAATATTAAAAGAATAAAAAAAAAATCCGTTAAGTAGTTATAAACCTTTTCCCGCAAAAAAAAGACAAGGAGTCTTCTCATGAATTTGGTCGAAGTATTTAAGCAAGGTGGCTTCATCATGTACCCGCTACTGGTTTTCTCAGTAGTACTCTGGACAGTAGCAATTCAAAAAATCTGGTTTTTGATGAACTTCAAAAAACAGTCGAAATTCTTTTACGACGAAGCAATGAGAATCGTGCAGTCAAAACGTTTCAATGAAATGGAATGGCTTTATAAAAACTGTCCTGAAATTATTGCGAAACCACACTCTGCCATTTTCGAAGATGCTTCATCGACAGAAGAATGGGATGCAAGAATGCAAAGACGTTTGAATGAAACAACAATGGGTTTGAAAAAAAATCTATGGGTACTTGGGACAATTGGTTCATCTGCTCCATTCGTAGGTCTCTTCGGGACAGTTTGGGGGATTATGGGATCGTTTAAGGCGATCGGTGTTGCTGGTAAATCTGGTTTCGCCGTTGTTGCCGGAACAATTTCAGAAGCACTTGTTGCTACAGCTGCCGGTATTCTCGTCGCGGTTTTTGCGGTTATGTTTTACAACTACCTTCAAGTAAAAGTAACGGAAGCTCTAAGTGAATTTAAAAATGGTCTTGGTGATCTTTCTGAATCATTTAATGCAGCTAAAAAGTAAAAGACTGACAAAAGATTAAAGGAGTGCCTTATGGCCATGGGAAATATGAATCAAAATTCGGGAGATGATGAGAATATCGTCGCAGAGATCAATATGACTCCGCTTATCGATATCATGCTCGTTCTTCTGATTATTTTTATGGTGACTTCAACGGCCGCCCTTGAGTCGGGAATGGATATTGAACTTCCTAAAACTCAAGTGACTAATGAAAAACCAAAAGAAACTCTCATTGTATCTCTAGACCGCGAAGGAAAAGTTTCTATTCAGGGCAAAGTTGTTCCTGAGGCCGATCTTCCTGCAAAAATTGCGACGACATTAAAAGAACTCAATACAGAATCAGTTATTCTTGAAGGTGATACGAAGGCCTTCCTCGGTAAAGCTGTTGAGTTGATGGATATCGCTAAGAACGCAGGTGCGAAAAACTTTTCAATCGCTGCTGAAGAAGATCCAAATAAAAAGAAATAAAAGTTAAGCCGTAAAGGCAGGGTTAATTTTATGAGTGCACTCAAGAAACAGATTCACATTGCACCTCCGGGTGAAAGTAAAATGGAGCAGGAGACGAAGCGTTTTAATAAGCGCGCGCTCATTGGAAGTGTGATTATTCACCTTTTCTTTTTCCTGCTCAGATTTCCGCGTCTGGAGATGACTCATAAAGTTCACGACGAGCCAAAACTTATTCCCATCAAAATGGAACTTGTGACGCCACCTTCGAAGAACGCAATCGTGAAAAACAAGGTGACTGCACAGGAATCGGAAGTTGTAAAAACACCTCCAAAACCTGAAGCGAAGAAAGTTGAAAATGGAACGGACAGAGTTGTTAAAAACGCTGATCGTCTGGGCAACAAATTTTCAAAGAATACGGACCCTGTTCAAAAGGGTGATCCGATGTCGAAAAAGAAAGAAGCTTACAAACCCGGAACGGACGTAAGAAAACTTTCAAAGACACAAATCGGCTCTGGTTCAGCTCCCTCTCAAGTGAAAGCGACTAATGACAATACTGGTGGTTCAGGTAACGTTTATCACGGTGAAGACTTCACTAATGTAACGAATTCCATTGTGGCCAAAGGAAAAGGATTAAAGCGCTATGCTGAAAAAGGCAAACCGGATGACGGTGGGGCCGGACGTGGAACTGGCGGCGGAATTGGTGACGGTGTCGGTGGTGGCGGCGGTGATGGCTTCATTACAGGCTCTCCAAACGGAACACCAGATCCGAAAAAAATCGCAACGAACGTCGGTAGTTTGACTGGAGCTGCTAAAGGGAAAATCGATTCTCAAAGAGGTTTCGATGGCCTTGCGACTAAAGGAACAATTAGCGTTGCGGGTGTTCCGACTGAGAAAATTGCAGTCTCAACGATTGACCCTGATGCGATCAGAAGACTTCTTCGCGATCATATTCCACAATTCAGATCGTGTTATCAAAAAGAGCTCGATCGCACTGCTGAAGCAGATGGCTTTCAAGGGGTCATGAATTTTAAATTCATCATCGGATCAGAAGGACGTGTAGAAAAATCAGCGATTACCTCAGATGAAATTAAATCTGATTCAGTTCGCGATTGTATGAAGAACGTTCTGCATGGAATTCGTTTTCCAGCACCTAAAGGCGGAAGAACGGTTGAAGTTAACCAGCCGATGAACCTTTATCCAAAAAGAATCTAATGAAGTTGGCCGTTGGATGTTGCCGATAAACGGTGACGTCCAACATCCAATATCAATTATTTCATAGAAAGTATTGTTTTGTATTCTTTCTCAGTCACAGGATTGATCGATAGTCGCGATCCTTTTTGGACTAGTGGCATTTGGGAAAGCTCTTTTTTTTCTTTTATTTCTGTAAGTGTAATCACGCGATCATACTTTTCCACAAATTCAACTTCCACCATAAACCAGCGCGGAGTCTCTTTTGTTGCTTTGGGATCATAGTATTCGCTTTTAGAATCGAATTGCGAAGGATCAGGATGACTTTCTTTACAGACGCGGGCGAGGCCAGCAACGCCTGGAACTTCACAACTTGAATGATAAAAGAGAACCATATCGCCGATCTTCATATCGTCGCGCATGTAATTGCGGGCCTGATAGTTTCGAACACCGTCCCATCCCGATTTCTTTTTTGATTTTAAATGATCGATAGAAAAAACATCCGGCTCGCTCTTCATCAGCCAATACTTCATTTCATCTCCAGTCTTTGAGTGCATACTTGGAGATTATCTTATCGAGAGTTCCGTCCTTTCTCAATTCCTCAATGCCTTCGCTGAGCATTTTTGCGAATTCTTTTGAGCGGGGATTCTTGGGAGAAAAAGCGATATACAAATCATTGTCATCTGTACATCCGGCCTCTTCATATTTGTCACGGATTTTATCTTTAGAGGTAATGTAATTAAACACAAAGGGATTTTCGACAAGAGTATCGATTGATTTGTTGTCGAGTCGCTCGAGATTGACTTTCAAAGGATCACTTCCTGAGGCAATGGTTGTTTGCCTGCTATTTTCAGAAAAATAGGTACTGAGAAGAGGGTTGTAAGCATAGGCCTCGGCTATGCCGATTTTTCGTTCTTTTAAATCTGAAAGTGAATTGTATTCCCATTTGTCCTGTGAACGGACATAAAAACAATCTTTATTGCTGCCCATGCTTTTTTCAGGATAAATTAAATCCGGTGCGTCCAGTTTTGTTGTGGCGACGAGGGCGGTTGCGCGAGCGTTTCGCACACTTTCAATGGATTTGATCCATGGATGGACCTGGTAATCAATATTATGTCCTTTGCGTTCAAAAATAACTTTCGCCACATCAATCATGTAACCTTGTTTGTTACTGCCGGGATCGCAATTAAACGGGCACCATTTATCTGCGGTGAGAATGATAGTTTCTGTTTTCGCTTCGATGGAAAAAAGTATCAAAGCGAGAGTGAGACTTTTAAGAAGCATAAACTTTATCCCTTAATCCATTATGGGTTACAAAAGTTTTAGTAATTTGATGGGATCGCGAACGATTTCCTGTTTTTTTTGTGAGGCCGATTTTTTTTCATCTTCGGCGAGCTTGAGATTTTTTTTCTTTTTCTCTTGTTCTTGTTTTTCTTTTTTTAATTTTGTGGATGCTTCACCTTCTAAATCCATATCAAGATTTTTTTGTCCCATGCTTGTCACGAGCGAATCATCAATGGTGGCCTTGATATTTTTTTGACCGAGGCGATTGTCTCCCACTGTGGTTTTCAACAAATTATTCTTGATATCAAATTCCATAGAACTTGATTATAAACGAATTTTCAAGTGGGCCACATCAAGTTTTCTTAATGTTGAAATTTGAGGGGTTGCCAGTCATTTCTATATGTAAACGGAGTGTACCGAATAAAAAAGTAGGCAAGTTTATGAGGCAAGTTTTTGTCTTGGGAAAAAGTTCCACCACTCAACAGGATCATCATCTAAAAGACGCAGACAAAGCTCCGGTGACCAGCGTGGTTTTCTTGGACGTTTTAAGAGTGTCATTCCACATTGGTTCAAAGATTTTGATCCCTTTGCTGTATTACAGGATTTACAACAAGTAACAACGTTCTCCCAGTTTGTGGCCCCATTTTGTGAAACAGGAATGACATGATCAAAAGTCAGCTCACCGGGTGGAAGTTTGATTGAGCAGTACTGACATTGAAACTGGTCGCGGTAGAAAACATTCATACGAGTGAATTTTACGGTATGGGATAATTTGTGAGTTTGAAAAAGACGAAGGACTTTTGGCAATTTGAAAGATTTGGAAACCGTTCGAATGAGCTTATCCTCGTAATGATCAACAACTTCGGCCCTTTCAGACAAGTAGAGGATCATCGCCTTTTGCCAGGATATTATTTTAACCGGAAAATAGTTGCAGTCTAAGAGCAACGTTCTCATCTGTCCTAGTATAGCATAAATTTAGAGATCAAAATACGCAGTCAGATTTTTTAATATTTTTTCCCATTCTGATTGCCCAAGACTTTGGTCATCAATCATCAAGTGGTGATATTTTTTAGGAAGTGGACTACCCTGGTTGGATATAGTGATCAGTTGCCAGTCCTTTTGAGTCCCTGCAAATTTTGCCAGATTGGAATAATGAATGAGCTCATCCTGAGTACTGGCAAAGACCAATGCGGGAATAAAATTTTGTGGAACATTCAGTTCCTTTTGCATCTGGTACATCGTTTTGTACTCAGCGAGTGTTGTAAAATCTCGATCGCGGTATTCGCGAAGATTTAAACTAGGCAAACATCCGCGAGGAAAAAGAAAGGAAAGATAGGCCGAGATCTTGGTAAAGGCTTTGGTCTGAATCGCCGGCGCAAATAACGCCATCTTTTTAAACTGATGATCCGTATGCTTCATCATAAAGTTCAATCCAGTGAGCGCGCCCAATGAATAACCGACAAAATACAAGGGCAGGCCTAACACTTCAGCATGTTCGCGGGCCTTATCATAATCATCTTTAAATTTTTCTTCCCACTGAAATGGGTGAGGACCAAGTGAGATTCTCAAAACATCACAGTGAGATTCGGTGAAAAATTGAGCGAGGACATCCATTTTTTTGGGATGCAGATTTAGTCCATGGGCCAGCAGTACTACAGCTTTAGTCGTGACAGTTCCCTGGTCGGCCGATTCTCTGGTGTAAAACCAGCGAGATTTTTCTTTCATTAGAAAATCTTAATCTCTTTTTTAGATAATTTTAACTGGTAATTAAATTCCTTCAGCTTTGTCGGTGTGAAGGTTCTGTCGACGAAAATTTTTTCAAGCTGATAGAGTTCTTCGGGAGTATAAAGAGTAATGGCCTCACCGCTATTTTCATGGCGGGCCGTTCTGCCTATACGGTGAACATAGGACTCAAGGCTTTCCGGAGGATTCCAGTTGATAACATGGGCCACATGGGGAATATCAATTCCTCTTGCGACAACATCTGTTGCAACAAGAAGCGAAGCTTTTTTCAGTCTAAGGGCATCAAGCGCTTTTTTTCTCTGATGAGTGGTCATGTCCCCTTGAAGGGTTTCAACATTATATTGATCGTTTTTTAAGGCCTGACCTAAGGCCTGTGCTTCTTCTTTTGTTCGCGTGAAGATTAAGGCGGCCTTCATTTTTTTCTGCTTTAATAAAAAGCGAAGAAAAGGATATTTCAGTTCCGCTGAAATGGGACAGAACGTTTCAGTGATCGCTTCTTTAGGTTTAGTGTTGTGAAGTTCAATGAGCTTTGATTCTGGAAGAAAATCCTTCACCAATCCCTGGACTTCTTCTGAGAGAGTTGCCGAAAAAAGCAATGTCTGCTTTCGGTTCGCACAGGCCTTTATCGCCTCTGTGACAGCAGGGAGAAATCCCATATCCATAAGCTGATCGGCCTCATCAAGAACCAGATACTCGACACCCGAGAGATCGACAGTTTCTTTTTCAATATGATCTTTCAGTCTACCAGGACAGGCCACGAGAACATGAATTCCTTTTCTTAAATCCAAAGTCTGTTCATTGAAACTTTTACCACCGTAAAGGCTCATGGAAAGAAGAGTCGTATGTCTCGCTGTTTTTTTAACGACAGCGAGGATCTGTTCAGAAAGCTCTTTAGTGGGAGTAATGATAAGAACTTTTGTGGGTCTCTTTGGGCTTCCGACGATTTGATTGAGAAGTGGTAAAACGTAAGAAAGCGTTTTGCCCGATCCTGTTTCTGAAATTCCAATGACATTTTCGCCATTAAAAATAGCAGGAATGGCCTCTCGTTGAATCTCAGTGAACGATGTTATTTTCAAATCTTCAGTTAATGCTTTTTGAATGAGAGGATGAAATTCCATAGATTACTTCTTTTTTGTAATTTTAAAACAATGATGAATCTTTTGATCTCTGAAATCCAGAGGAATCGTTTTCTCTGTGATATCAATTACGGTTGCATACTCATTTAAAGCAGGTGAGAGTTTGAATTTTCTTTTATTATTAGAAAAATAAAGAACTCCATTGTCTGACAAAAGTCTGAGACAATTTTTAACAAGGAATTCCTGATCTTTTTCAACTTCAAAATCATCGACCATTTTTTTTGAATTAGAGAAAGTCGGGGGATCTAAAAAGATCAAATCGAATTTCGCCTGGGCCTTTTCAAGATACTCAAGTGCACTTTGAACGATAAAATTATGATCTTTGAGTGAGATTTTATTCTGTTCAAAATTCTTTTTTGCCCAATCCATATAAGTCTGTGACAAATCCACACTGGTAACATGCTTAGCGCCGCCAAGGGCGGCCATGACTGAAACAGATCCAGTGTAGGAAAATAAATTGAGAACTTTTTTGTCTTTTGATTCTTTAAAAACAACTTGTCTCATGGGACGGTGATCGAGAAAGAGTCCGGTGTCGAGATAATCATAGAGATTGATGAGAAATTCAGCCTGGTATTCTTTCACTGGGAAGAATTCATTACGCTCTTCCAGTTTTTCATATTGAGTGCTTCCTTTTTGGCGAAAGCGCGATTTGATAATGATTTTTTCTTCGCCGATATTGAGGACATTCTTAACTGCAGAAATAATGAAGTTAAAATGATCAAACTTTTCAGCATCAATCTCTTCATCTCTTTTTTCAAAGATGACAGCGAAGTCTTTATAAATATCAACGATAAAAGGAAATTCTGGAATGTCTTTTTCGTATATGCGGTAAGCTTCAAGGCCTTCACGGCGTGCCCATTTAGTTCTGTGCTTATAATTTTTTTCTATACGGTTTTGAATTGTTTGAAGATTGCTCATAGTTTACTTCCGGCCATTGGCCTGTTTTTTTTCAAGCTTGATGACCTCTTCAAGGCTTTGGTTGTGAAAGCGAATGCAGAAATCGCCCAGTTTGAGGGTGATGTCGGCGTTTATTTTTTTGTGAATGCCGAAGGCCTCAAAAGAGTATTGAGGATAGCGTTCGATAATTTTTTGCAGAGGTTCCTTTGTTACAAATTCGACATGTTCGAGACCCGACTTATAAGAGTGATTAGGTTTCGGTGATGGGAGTTCGAGCAAGTAGATGTTTCTGTTTTTGTAGACAATAGGGTCGTGCAGTTTGAATGTTGAAATCATTCGGCCATTGACCATTGATTCAATTAAAAGTTCACCATAAGCGGTAAGCGCCTTTTTTTTCTCGGCGTATTCGTCAGCATTCGCTACTCGATAGCAGAGGTGATCCAATTCATATTTTTCCACATTGAGTTCGATATCTGAAAGCATACCGAAAAGCTGATCGAGAAAAAGATGCGGATCGCCGATAACTGCTTTGATATTTTCGTTCATTATTTATAATCCGAATTTTTGAAGAACGTGACTGTCGGATTTTTTTCCATGGCCAGTTTTAAATCCCATTCCGAGCGCACAGAAAAGCAAATTCGCTTTTTGTGATCGTAAACAATGTTTGAACTATTGTTAGCGATAAATTTGTCCTGATCTTTTTCATTTTCAAATTTCAGCCAGCGCACACCGACGAATGAATACCCTTCATAATCAGCATGAACATTGTATTCATCTTCTAAGCGGTATTTCACAACTTCAAACTGAAGCGCACCAACTGCGCCAAGGATTTTTTCACCTGTTGTGTGTCTCACGAACAACTGAACTGTTCCTTCTTCTGAAAGCTGCTGCAGACCTTTATCAAGTTGCTTTGCCTTCATCGGGTCTTTTAAGAGAACTTTATTGAAAATTTCCGGAGCAAAATTGGGAATGCCGGTAAATTGATATTTTGATTTTTCCGTAAAGGTATCACCAATCTGAAATTTACCGGTGTCGTGTAGACCGATAATATCGCCTGGAAAAGCTTCTTCGGTAATTTCTCTGTCCTGCGCTTGGAACATGAGAGGCGTTGCAATCTTTAGCTCTTTATCCGAGCGCACATGATAAATTTTCTGGTTGCGAACAAATTTTCCCGTACACACGCGCATGAAGGCAACGCGGTCGCGGTGTTTTTTATCCATGTTTGCCTGGATCTTGAAAATAAATCCAGTGAACTCCTCTGTCGTATCAGGATCCAATGTCACTGTTTTTGAATCTGATTCAAAGGGAGGAAGAACGACTTCTCTTGGTTTAGGACCAGGAGCATTGGCGGCAATCATGTCGAGAGTTTCTTTAACTCCAAAGTTATTGAGTGCCGATCCGAAAAAGACCGGTGTCTGAATTCCGTGTAGGAATTCTTCAGTAGAAAAATCTCCAATCAACGTTTCCACCATTTCGAGTTCTTCTTTTAAAGTCGCAAGTAAAGCTGCGCCGATAAAACCAACGACCGTTGGCGAATCAAGATCTGAAGCGTCGATGATATGAGGATTGAATGGATCCTTGGCGTCTTTAAAAGACATAATTTTTTTGGAACGAAGATCGTAGACTCCTTTAAAGTCTACACCCGAGCCAATAGGCCAGGTCATCGGCACACATTGAATATTTAAAATCTTCTCGACGTTTTCAAGCAGGGCAAAGGGATCCATTGCCTCGCGGTCGTATTTGTTCATAAAAGTCACGATCGGAGTGTCTCTCATGCGGCAAACTTCCATCAGTTTGATGGTCTGTGCCTCAACCCCTTTAGCTGAGTCGATCATCATAAGAACCGATTCCACCGCTGTGAGTGTGCGGTAAGTATCTTCAGAGAAGTCCTTATGTCCAGGAGTATCCAGAAGGTGCATTGCCCGATCAGCGTAAGGAAAACTCATGACCGAGGAACTGATGGAGATTCCTCTTTCTTTTTCAAGATCCATCCAGTCTGACTTGGCATAATTGCCATCTTTGGCCTTAACCTTGCCTGTTTCACGAATGACCTGACCAAACCACAATAGTTTTTCGGTCATAGTGGTCTTACCGGCATCGGGGTGTGAAATGATGGCAAACGTACAGCGTTTGGCATTTTGGGCGTGGTCGAGCATGAAATTTGTCCTGAAAAAGTTCCTGAGTTTTATAGAGATGTAGACAAAATTTATCAGACATTAAAGTAAAAATCGAGAAGCTTTTTCCTGTGTATTTCCCTCAAGAAACACATTGGCGATATAATTTAAAAATAAGTGCTTATAAACCCGAAACGTTGCTACAATTAAATGTGAACAAGGTGCATTGATTATGAGCAAGAAGCGAAAAAGTTTTTTTAATGTTTTATTGTTGAGTACGTTTTCACTGTTGGCCGCATCAACTTCCGAAGCAAAGTTGATCCAAATTCTTCACACGAATGATACTCATTCTTTCTTAAACAACACTCAACACAAGAATGATTTAGGTGGAAGTGCCAGACTGAAAAGTTTGATTGATTTCTACAAAAACAAAGCTACTGATGACGGGGTCAAAACCTTGGTTATGGATGCAGGCGATTTCACCGAAGGCAATATTTATTATATGGCCGATCAAGGACGCAAGGCCTTTGAGATCCACAGCGAGATGGGTTATGACGTAGGTGCTTTGGGGAACCATGATTATTTGATGGGCTCGAGCGAACTGGATAAAATCCTTGGCGATTTGAATTTTAAACTTCCGCTTGTTGTCGCCAATCTGCAGATTGGGTCGCAATTTAAAAACATCAAAGAAAAAATTGCTCCTTACAAAGAATTCACGATCGACGGTCTCAAAATTGCGGTTATGGGTCTGACGACGAATGAGATTTTTTACAGCTGGAGACTTGAAGGCGGGAAAATCACCAATCCTTATAAAGCAGCTAAGCGCTACGAAGAAATTTTAAAGAATAGAAAAAATGATGTCATTATCGCTCTTACTCACATTGGAGTGTTAAAAGATATCAAGCTTGCAGAAAGAACAAAGTATATTGATTTGATCGTCGGTGGACATTCCCACACAGCTCTGTATCAGGCGAGTTTCGGAATGAATAAAAACAAAGTTCGCGTGCCGATTGTTCAGGCGGGAATGCATACAGAATACCTGGGAAAACTCATTGTCGATGTTGAAAAAGGAAGACCACTTAAGCTTGTGAGTTATGAACTTGTTCCAGTTAAATACGAAGCGACTGATACAAAAATTAAAGGTCTCGTTGAAGAGGCAGATAACGATCTAGACAATCTTTATGGAAAAGAATGGCTTGATGAGCAGATTGGTTTCTCGGATTTAAAATCTGATGACAAAGATGGATCGCGCAAGTGGGCCTATTTTATTACGGATGCCATTCGTGAAAAAGCGGGGGCGGATATTGCGATTCACACTCCTCCAATGAATGGCGAGAACTTTCCTATTGGTGTTATCAGCAGAAGAGACATCATCAATTCAATGCCGAGAGTTTTTGATTTCTCGGAAAAATACGGTTGGTCGATTTACACGTCCAGAGTTAAAGGGGTGTGGCTGAGATTATTATTTGAGGCCCTGACTCATTTCGGTCAGCCTTTGACTTTCTCGGGAATGAAGCTCGAATATACCCGCACTGAACACGGTATCAGAATCAAGCACCTTCGCGTGAACGGAAAAACAATCAATCCTTATAAGTACTATACAGTGGCGTTTACCGAAGGAATTGTCCGCGGTGCTCAAGGCGTTTCACCGTATACGACGGCCCTTTTAAGAAGTCCTAAAAATACAAAACAAAAAATCTGGGCGACACTGGAAGAAAAGGTCGGTCAAAATGTGAAGAACATGCTTCATGTGAAAAATATCGGGGATGATGAAAATCACGATCTCGTTATGCCAAATCCAAATGCTGAATTACCTGAATAAAAAAAGGCCCTCATAAAGAGGGCCTTTTCATTTTTATTGAGCGTTGTGCGCTTTTAAAATTTCATGATTGATATCTGTCACCGACATCTTTGAAAGCTTCAAAGGATCCATCACGTTTGTGTAAAGGTGAGGAAGGTTGTGAAGCTCTTCAGCGAATGAAAGAGTTTTATTGGCCTCAACTTCATCTACTTTTTTTACTGGTGTAAAGTGTGGGGCCGTTCTAAGGACGTATGGTGTTTCATTGATCATTTCCAGGATGGCATTAACGACATCGACGAAGCGATCCAACTCAGCTTTGCTGTAGGATTCTGTCGGCTCAATCATCAATCCATAAACTTCCGGGAAGGCCACTGTCGGAGCGTGAAGACCGTAGTCCAGGAAGAGCTTGCCAATTTTAGCAATCGCCTGAGCTTTTGGAGTTCCGCCTGTTTCAATTCTTGCAAACGTATCTTTTGAAATCGTCAAAATGAATTCGTGCATGCGAACTTCCTGCTCACAACCTTCTGGGAGCGACGGGAAAGTCGGTTTTAATTTTTCATATAAATAGCGTGCTGAAAGAACAGCAACGCCTGACATTTCGCGAACACCCTGACCACCAAGAGCTTTAATATAAGCATAAGCGCGGATTTTGTGAGCGAAATTTCCGTAGTGACGGTGGAATGTACCGATCGATTTTGGCGCTTTAACCACATCATAAGTTTCGCCTTTTTTCACTACTTGAATCCCCGGAAGAAAATCAAGGAGTCGGTGAGAAACAGCAACGATCCCGTCACCTGGACCACCACCTCCGTGAGGAATTGTCCACGTTTTATGGAGGTTGTTGTGAACAGCATCGACGCCCATTTTGTCGAGGTCAATCCATCCTGCAATGGCGTTCATGTTCGCGCCGTCCATATAGACAAGTCCGCCCACACCGTGGATAAGATCTGCCATTTCTTTAAATTGAGTTTCAAAAATTCCCGATGTGTTTGGATTCGTCACCATCACACCAGCAATGCGCTTGTTGTATTTAGCGATTTCAGTTTTCAATTGCTCAAAATTGATCTGACCTCTGTTGTCAGCTTCAATCGTGACGATTCCGTACTGAACACCATCAATAGTTTTAGTTTCAAAACCCGCCATTGTTGCAGAGGCCGGATTAGTTCCGTGAGCAGAGCGAGGGATGAGAAGAATATTTCTCGTATCCGCTTCACCATTATTTCTATGGTATCCCTGGAAAAGTTTTAGACCAACAAGTTCACCTTGAGCGCCTGCAACCGGTTGAGTTGTAACCGCTGGAAGACCAGTGATTGATTTAAACATTTCCTGAATGTTCCAGAGAATTTCAAGACAGCCTTGAGCATCTTCAATCGGTGCTTGAGGGTGAACATCTGTAAAGCCTTTGAGGCCAGCAGCGTAGTCGTTAATGTATGGGTTGTATTTCATTGTACAAGAGCCGAGTGGATAGATGTTGTCATCCGGGCTCACGTTCAATTCTGAAAGACGTTTATAGAAAGTTTTCAACTCATCTGTGTCGAAATTAGGAAGACCAACCTTTGTTGTTCTCGTCATCGTCTCAGGAATTTCCGGTAGGAATTCGTCGTTTTCTTCGGCTTCAAAATTGTCTCTGAAAAAGTTTTCTAGTTTCTCTAGTTCTTCATCTGAGTGAATATCGAAGAAAGAAAGAAGAAGGAGATTTCTTCCGTCTTTTAGTCTGTTTGAAATATCTACACCCAGTTGAATGTTCGCTGCAGACGCTTTTTTCTGTAGCTCAGAAACTTTAACCGGAAGTTCTAATGTGAATTCATTGTAAAAAGGAGTTGAAGGGAAAGCGAGATTGACTCCTTTAAATTGAGTCAATACTTGGGCCATCTGAAGAGCATAATCTCTTCCGATGAGTGCCGATTCAGTCATCCCATTTTCTCCGCGAGCTAGAATAGCAGCTCCTGCTGCTGTCGCAATGAAAGATTGGTTTGAACAAATATTTGAAGTCGCTTTTTCTCTTCTGATATGTTGTTCGCGAGTTGATAAAACCATACAGAGACAAGTTTTACCGTCGACATCGCGGGCGCGACCGATAAAGCGGCCAGCTGTATTTCTAATATCTGTTTTATTATTTTCGTTGTAGCGAATTCCAAAAATGCCCAGTCCCGGACCACCGAAGTTCGGGCCGATAGCGAGGTGTTGTCCTTCACCGACAAACATATTCGCGCCTTGTTTTTGTGAACCGTACTCAACCGGTGGAATCAATCCTTCAGTGGCCAAAAGCATCGGATCAATCATCGCAATCGATTGAATTTTTAATTCTGTACAAAGATCTGTGAGGGCGTGAACGTCTTCAAGATTTCCGTAGTTATTGATTTGAGGAAAAGCGATACAAGCAAGATTGGCCCCGATTTCTAGAGCAAGTTTTCTTGCGACATCAACGTCAGTCATCCCTGTTTCTTTATCAGTAGGAATTGTGACGATTTTCAGGTTGGTTTCTTTTGCGTGAGTTCTTAAAACTTCTATATCGTCAGGATAAATCGACTCACAAACAAGTGCCGTATTTGATCCTTTTACAATTCTTGTTGCCGTTTGAATTGCTTCAAACAATGTTGTCGATCTGTCGTAGAAAGAAGCGTTGATCGCTTCAAATCCAGTCAGCATTGAAAGTGTCGAAGAATAGATCCATAACGTGTTAAGTGTTCCCTGAGATCTTTCTGGTTGGTAAGGCGTGTACGCAGTTGTCAGACCGCGAAGATCACAAACGTAAGGAACAATGTCCTGAACTTTATAGTTTTTCAAACCATCGCCGATGAAGCATGTTTTTAGTTTATTTTTTGCGGCCACGGCCTCAACGTGAGCGATAAGGTCGTTGTAGCCAAGTTCTTCAGTCACAAACGGAGCTTTGTCGAATTTCACATTGTCAGGAATATGAGCGTAAAGGTCTTTCAGATCTTTTAGTTTAATTGCTGAAAGCATTTCGGCCTGTTCCGATTTAGTCGATGAAATATAGTACTTCGTCAGTTCTCTCTTAAGCGTTTTTGGATTGTACGGCAGATGAGAAAAGTTTGATTCAGAATGTACTTCTGTCATTGTGTGTTTCCTTTTAAAAGAATAATTATGCGAGTATAATTGCAAAAATGAATGAGTTAATAAAGATAAAAATGAGTGATGTCGAGCGACAGTCTTGGCCGCAGTTTCTCGAGGAAGCAGTGGTGAATCAAAACCATTTTTGTCTAGAGGTTGAATCGGAGCGTAAGCTTTGTGAAAACTGCGATTATCTCTTTTTCTCCGAAGGGATTCTGCGATTTCATTCGGCCGAACTTGGTCTAATGAGTTTTGATTTTGAAGAGGCGCTTCGCTATCACGAAAGACAGCATTACGCCTTAAGAAAAGAACCTCTTGCACGCGCTTTAGGCATCAAGGGTGAGACGAAGCCATCTGTCTGGGATACAACCTGTGGGACGGGAAAAGATTCGCTTTTGATTCAGATTTTCGGCGCCAGACTAAAATCATTTGAACGACATCCGGCGGTTTTTCTTTTACTCAAAGATGCTGCACGAAAATTTCCAGTGGCCTTTGATATCGTCTTCGGAGATGCCTCACAGCTCAAAATAGAAGAGGCCGACAGGCCCGATGTGATTTATTACGACCCAATGTATCCCGAGAAAAAAGGCTCGAAAAAATCTGCTCTTCCCAGAAAAGAAATGCGCATCTTCAAGGAAATTGTCGGTGAGGATCACGACAGCACTCAGTTTTTGGAATGGGCGTTAAAAACGGCGAAGGAAAGAGTTGTCGTAAAGAGAGCGCTTTCGGCCGACCCCGTGCGGGCCAATCCTACGGCCTCTTACGAGGGGAAAAGCACTCGGTACGATATGTACAAAATTACTGTTTGATGTTGGATGTTTGACGTTGGCCGATCCGTTATCCGTTAACCGTTGACTGATCATCCAACATCCAACCGATCCCCAAACATCAAACCAGCTCCTGATCAGCCCCCAGACCTCTTCGTCTTAAACCCAGCTTTCACCAAAAACCCCTCAACCTTCTCTCTCTGATCCCCTTGCAATTCAATCTGACTTTTTCCTTCTTTCTTAAAAGTGCCGCCAGTTCCACAATGGTTTTTGAGTTTCTTTGCTAGGTCTTCGAAATAGGGCGGATTGTGAGGCAGGTCGTGAATGACTGTGACGAGCTTTCCACCGCGCTGATTTTTTTCCAATTTTATTTTCAGCGTTGTTTTTTCCGGCGTTACCGGAATGATGTTTGCGGGAGAGTTTGAACAAATGCATGGATCCTCGCCGCATTTTTTACAGAGCTTCAGGTGGCTGCCGTCGCTTGAATAGACAAGCCTCGTTTCACTTTTATTTTGTTTCATTTTTGCCGTCTTTTGTTTATTATTTTCAGTATCTTAAAATTTGAAATTTTAAAAGGAACGGATCCCCAATGGCAAATGGAAAAAAATACGATGTTTATGGAATCGGCAATGCTCTAGTTGATATGGAGTTTGAAGTCGAAACGGAATTTTTAAAAGAAGCGGGCATTGAAAAAGGCCTGATGACTCTTGTCGATGAAAATCGCCAGCACGAAATTGTTAACACTCTTCATGGAATTCAGCACAAGCGTTCTTGTGGTGGTTCTGCGGCCAATACGATGATTGCTGTTTCACAATTTGGTGGAAAAAGTTTTTACTCTTGTAAAGTGGCCCACGATGAAGTCGGCGATTTTTATTTCAAAGATCTTCTTGAAAACGGCGTAGAAACAAATTTAAAAAAAGAAAAACTTGAAGCGGGCATCACTGGAAAGTGTATCGTTCTCATCACGCCGGATGCAGATCGCACGATGAATACATTTCTGGGAATCACACAGAATTTTTCAGTGAGCGAACTCGTTGAAGAAAATATCAAACTTTCTAATTATCTTTACATGGAAGGATATCTCGTTGCGAGCCCTACGGGAAAAACGGCCGCGGTTAAAGCGCGCGAAGTCGCTGAAGCTCACGGTGTGAAAACCGCTATTACATTTTCAGACGTCAACATGGTTCATTATTTCAAAGACGGTCTAAGTGAAATGATGGGCAATGGTGTAGATCTGCTTTTCTGTAATGAAGCTGAGGCCCTGGCCTTCACTCAAGCAAAAACGATTCAGGAAGCTTCTAAGGAGCTTCGTAAAATTGCTAAGAAATTTGCTGTCACGCTTGGACCTAAAGGTGCTTTCGTTTTCGATGGTGAGAAGGAAATTTTTGTAGTGACTACACCAGTTGAGGCGGTTGATACCAACGGTGCTGGGGATCTTTTTGCAGGGGCCTTCTTATACGCCATTAATTCTGGCAAAACGATGGCGGAAGCAGGCAAGCTTGGTTGTATGGCCTCTTCACAACTAGTCACTCAGTTCGGCGCAAGACTTCGCAGAGAGCAGGCGCTGGAAATTAAATCAAGAGCATTTTAATTAGGGAGAATATATGTCTCGATTACTTGTAAAAAACATCATTGCTGAAAACATTATGGACGTCGATGCCACTGTAAAAGGGTGGATCCGCTCAGTAAGAAATTCAAAAAAGTTTTCTTTCATCGTTTTAAATGATGGTTCATGCCAAGACTCGCTTCAGATTGTTGTCGACGATGTTCTTCCGAACTACGCTGACGTGGCCTCACTTCTTTCGGGGTCGGCAGTTGCGATTACGGGGAGACTTGTAAAAGGCGGCGGAAAAGTTCAGAGCATTGAAATGCAGGCCAAATCAATCGAGATCATTGGCCGTGTAGATGAAACATATCCTTTGCAAAAAAAGGCAACCTCACTTGAATTCTTAAGAGAGCAAGCACACTTGAGAATCAGAACAAATACGTTCGGTGCAGTCATGCGCGTTCGTCACCATCTTGCGATGGCGACACATGAATTTTTCTCGAAACGCGGATTCTTTTATTTAAACTCACCGATTATTTCAGGAGTAGATGCTGAAGGCGCAGGTGAAATGTTTACCGTTTCAACGCTGGCCACTCACGCTTCAAAAGCTCCGAAGACAAAAGAAGGAAACTTCGATTTCTCTAAAGATTATTTTGGCAAAGAGACTTATCTTGCCGTTACAGGACAACTCGAAGGCGAATGCTATGCCATGGGTCTTGGAGCTATTTATACTTTTGGTCCGACTTTCCGCTCGGAAAATTCAAACACGACGAGACACTTGTCTGAGTTTTGGATGATTGAACCGGAAGTGGCCTTTGCGGATCTTGACGAAATTGCTGATCTCGCTGCTGATTACATCAAATTCCTGATCTCCTATGCGCTTGAGCATGCTCACAAGGAACTTGAGTTTCTTATGAGTAGAGAAGATTCGACAGCGGCCAAAAACCATATGGAGATTTTAAAGCACGTTCGCGATTCTAAATTTCACCGCGTAACTTACACTGAGGCGATGGAGATCCTTTCAAAGGTAGATCCAAAGGTGAAGAAGTTCGAGTACCCAACAGAATGGGGATGTGAACTGCAGACAGAACACGAGCGTTACCTGGCCGAAGAGCATTTCAAAATGCCAGTCATCGTGACTGATTACCCGAAAGAATTTAAAGCTTTTTATATGAAACTCAATCCGGATGGAAAAACTGTTCGCGCGATGGACATCCTTGTTCCAGGCATTGGAGAAATCATTGGTGGATCTCAGCGTGAAGATAATCTGGAAAGATTAACGAAGCGTATGGATGAAATGAATATGCAGCAAGAACCTCTTTGGTGGTATCTTGATCTTCGTCGCTTTGGTTCTGTGCCACATGCCGGCTTTGGTTTGGGTTTTGAACGCGCAATTATGTACATCACAGGAATGAACAATATCCGTGACGTTATTCCGTTCCCACGCACACCAAAAAATTGTGACTTCTAAAATTTTCTAAAGAGTAAAATAAAAAGGCCCTCTTCGTGAGGGCCTTTTTTTTTGTCTTTAATAATTATTCAGCAGCTGGTGGTGGACTTTGATTTCCGCCCTGACCCTGGCCTTGACCACCACGATTGTTTCCTTGATTGCGCTCAGGACGTGGTCGATTGTTGTTGCGATTTTGGTTCGGGTTTCTATTCTGATTATTTGGGTTTTGCCCTTGGCCTTGAGGACGATTCTGAGAGCGGTCGCGGTTTTGCTGCTGACCTTGACCTTGTCCCTGACCTTGTCCTTGTTGCGGACGATTTTGGTTTTGGTTCTGGTTTGGATTTCTCGGACCGTCATTTCTGCGGTTCTGATTATTGTTTTGTTGCGGGCGTTGGTCGCGTCTTTGATTGTTTGACTGTTGATTCTGACGATCGCGATTGTCAGGGCGTCTGTTATTTTGATTCTGGCCTTGATTGCTTGTTGGCGCTGGAGATGGTTGAGCGTCAGGCGCTTCAGCATTTTCTTCGCTTTCAATTTCTTCAAAGTCCTGATTCTTTCTGAAGAATTCAGCGTCTTCTTCATTAAGAACTTTTTCCGCAGTAGCGAGGGCATTGTGTTCAAGGAATTTATCCGCGCGGATTTGTTCTTCAATATTTAGACCGATAACGGTTTGAGTTTCGTTAATAATATTGTCGAATGTTTCAGGGAATCTGTAATCACTTCCAAGATCGGCATCGCGACCTTTGTATTGATTTGAAGAATATCTTCTTTTAATTCCTTGATCAGTGAGCATTTCAAATTGCTCAACAAGAATATTGAGTTTTAAAACTTTTCCGCGATCACCATTGAGTGTTGAAACAAACGATCCTTCTCTAGGAAGGTTTTTTCTTTTATCAGTGTAAACGTCATCTTCATAACGGATACAGCATTTGATCTGTCCGCAAACACCGTTAAGCTTTGTCGGGATGAGGGCCAGATTCTGATTCTTTGCCATCTTAATCGAAACGTTGCCGTAATTTTTTAAGAAAGAAGAACAACACGTCTGAAGTCCGCAGGCGCCGACTGAGCCGAGAGCGGCCGCACGATCGCGAACGGAGATTTGGCGAAGTTCAATGCGCATTTTTAATTCGTAAACCAGATCTTTAACGAGATCGCGGAAATCAACTCTGGCCGGAGCATTGAAATAGAACACGGCCTTTTTTCCAAATTGAGTGAATTCCACATGAGTTAAAACCATATCAAGCTGATATTTTTCAATCAGTCTTAAACAAATTACTTCTGCTTTTTTTTCAGAGTCTCTGAATTCAATTTGGGCCTGAATATCTTCTGGCGTTGCGACCTTTGCAATAGATCTAATCGGGAGCATTTGTTTATTGAAAGTGACTTCGTAAGGAAAAGAATTGATATAACCGACAGACATTCCGCGGTCAGACATCGCTACAACTTTTTGCCCGTAAGCAAATTTTCTTTTACCGACAAGAAAAGGAAAGGAGCGCGCATTGCCTGGAAAGCGAACGCGGATCATCGTGAGTTTTTCGCCTTCTTTAAAACGAGTCGATTCTTTTTCGTCGAACTGCTTTTGATCGTCGTTTTCGTCGTAATCGGCCTCACCAGTTTCTTCGCGCGTAGGAAGATCGGAGTTTTCAGATTCGTTTAAATCAGTCTCGATGATTTCGACATCGAGTTCACTTAGTTCAAGAGTTTGCATATGGGGTCACTATTTTGTGTAATGTTAAATAGTGAACATTATTTCGTTTTTCCTATCTATTGTCACGGCCTGTGGCACAAAGCGCTCAAGGAAAATCAGTTGAAAAAGGGAGTTAATCGCGACAGTCGCGAGTTGTTGAAAGTGGAGCGGAGTTCATAGTCTTTTAAGGTTTGGAGAAGATCGTTTAGGGCCTTATAGTCTTTTTTCTTTAAACACTGCTCAATAGCAAACTCAATATATTTTTTTTCCATCTCGAGGTCATTATCGCTTTCTTTTAAAACGCTGAGCAGTTCCTGAGGAGAGGTAAGTGTTTTGAAATCAAAAACGTCTTCAGACTCTTTCGGCCCTGTTGGTTCAGGTAACGACAATTTCACTGCGCGGCTTAATACCGTTTCCAAAAGGGCGGTATTGCGGGGGGCAAAGAGCATTAAACAATAATCCGATCCGAGCTCTTCAAAGACTTTGAGGAGTTTATTGGAAACGATGACTGAGAGGTCCTGAGCATCGTAAAGAAAAATAAATTTTTTAGAGAGCTGTAAGGGACGTGTACTGATAAACGCTAAAAATTCTTTAATTGCCGCTGAGTCCACTTTGTATTCTGTTTCTTTAGGGCCTTTAAAAAGCTTAAGGATGTCTGGATGATCAGAGAGCGGAGTGATTTCTTTTTGAAAAGCATCTACCCACAAAACAGGATTCGTCGTTTCGTTGTTATAAGTAAAAAGATACAGAGAAGCGAGTGAGTCTTCTTTGAGTTTTTTTAAAAGTGCTGTCTGAACGAGATCCAGCATTACTCTTCCAAGGAGTCGTCACGATGATTGATCATTCTTTCAACGACTGAAAAAATCTCTGATGTCACAGAGTCAAGTGACCCATCTGCATTGATTTTTAAAATGCGATTTGGGAAAAGCTCGGCCATGAGATCGTAACCCACCACAAGTTTTTTATAAAATTCGATTCCCTTTGATTCGAAATAATCTTTCGGAGCATTTCTCATTTTCTGGCGCTTCTCTGACATATCCACATCAATGCGAAGATAGAAAGTGAGGTGAGGAACAAGATTGAGCGGGAAAATATTGTGAAGTTGCATGATTTCAGCAACGCCTAGTCCGCGGGCATGACCTTGGTACACAAACGAGCTATCGATATAGCGATCACAGATAATGACTGTATTTGGAACCGAAAGTTCTTTCATGACCACTTCAGTTAAAAGCTGAGCGCGCGAAGAAGCAAAGAGATGTGCTTCTGCAAGCGGAGTGATCTCTGTTTTAGTTTCCAGAATGGCCGCACGGAGTTTTTCTCCAAAAGAAGTTCCACCTGGCTCTCTTAAAACAAGAACGCGAAAATTTTTTTCTTCAAGATAATTTTTTAAACGGGTAATCTGAGTGGATTTTCCGGCCCCTTCAATTCCTTCAAAACTTAGAAAAAAAGATCCTGGGAAGGCCGGTGCGCGAAACGAACTAATAAGCTCGTGAGTAATTTCTTTCATGGAACTATGCTCTCGCTATTTCTCTTGGTGTGTATTTAGAGGTTATTGTCCACCAAGAGAAACGATTGAGCAAGGCATTGAGAGGTGAGGGCGCGTCTAATTGGAGACTTCCTGATTGAAAAGGTCGCCGCTATTTTCGACTTGAGCAGGTTCTGCGCCGTTATCAAAATTTTCTTTTGAAATTTGCGCTCTGACAGGGTCAAGTTCCATTGGGGCCGCGTTATCATAATAATAATTTTGGTCTTCACCGCTATCACCATTGGCAGAATTCGCTTCTTTAAATTGTGACGTTTCCATAAAGGATTTTCTCATGGCCGGTCGAACGGGATTCATTTTTCTCGTTTCAAATTTACCCATGCGTCTTTGATCGTTGACATCATTTCTCGAGTTAAAAGTTGGAGCTTGATGATCAAAGTTTTCGACGGGTTTTAACATCTCCGCCTGTTCACCGACAGAAGTGGCAGGTTTATCGAGAAAAGGTGATTGCAGTGATGTTTTAATATTGTAAAGAAAATAACCAATCCCCAGAAGAGAAGCGACCAGAAGCCATTTGTAGCGCGAGGATTGAGCTGCGCTTTTTTTCAATTCATCATCGAGAGTATTTTCCTGCTGACGTTCAAGAAGTCTTCCTTTTTTTTGGTTGCCTAAAAAGGCCAATGAAATAAAACCATCTGTCGTATCGCCGATAGCTGCCGCCGCGGCTTCAGTTTTATTAAGAATATCATCGTCAGGCATTCCCGGCAGAACGCTGCTATCTCTCATTGATCTTCTGTCGAATCCATCAACCTGGTAGAGCTTCACCCAAGTGTGACCAGCATTGAAAGACACCATGTCGGTGAGAAGAATTTCTTTTCGATCGACCATTTCTGAAAGCTCGTATTTTTCAAATGGCCCGGCCTTCTGTCCTTTAATCAAGACAAAAAACTCCTGGTCATCAGCATCTTTTAAATTATCCGCTGAAATCAATTGTGGTTTTCTACGTTGAAAATAAGGATGCTCGTAAATATTTTTCCATTCATCTGAATCAATATTGCGTACCTGGTATTGTTTAGCTTCCTCTTCATGTTCAAAAACGTACGCTTTCAAATCGTAAAGAGAAATAAATCCCAGACTAGTCTCGCCATCCTTCATTTCAAAAATATGCTCGCGCATTTCTACTTTGGACGTTATTTCTTCCTCGGTGCCGAGAATGTCTTTCAGATAAGTCACGAGAGTTGTTGCTGCTAAACTTTGTCCCATAAAAAATTCCCAACTGGTTACGCCTTATTAGTGGCACTATACTGTTGGCTTATCGGTCAAGTTTTGAAGGACTATAAAAAAAAAGGCCGGATAGATATCCGACCTTTCTGTTTGGTTTTTTGTAAGAGTGAACTCTTTAAGATTAAAGAGCTGCGTCTAGGTAAAGCGCGAACTCTGGGTAAGCTGCTTTATTACCGAAGAAATCTCTTCCATCGTAAGCGTGAATGATTTCATTCCCAACTTCCGCAGTTACAGTCAACTTAGGAGTAATGGCATAGCCAACACCCGCATAGTGTTCCATAAAATCATCTTTTGGTGCTCTAGAGAAATCTTCAGTGTGGTAGTACTTAAGCTGGTAGTATGTGCTGATTTTATCAGTCCATTGGTAGTTCACGTACGCCAAGTTCATCTCGTGAGAAATATAGAAATCTCTTGGATTGCTATCAAGATAAGTTGAGTTGATAACAATATCGTCGTTGAAAAGGTAAGAAAGTTTATCAGTTAATTGAAGATTCAATGTAGGAATCAATTCAAGACCATGTTTCCATTGTGTCGCTGATTTTACGTTTCTTGGATCATTGAATAGATATTGAACAAATAATGATCCGTTATGTTTTCCAAAAGTTTTAGAAATAGTTGTGAAAGCACGGTAGTTACCATAGCTCGCTGTGGCCACTCTCGTATTGAAATCTCTTCTACCAACACCGGCATCTAAACCAAATCCGTGATCTTTTTCATTCAGGATTCCTTTTCTTGTTACAGTGAAAAGGGCACGGTAGTAATCATTCACGAACGAACCGTTTTGCGGCTTAGGTGCATCAGTATATTTGAATTCACCAGTCGCAAGAATTTGCCATTCTTTTGTCGGCTTATAAATTACCGTTGGGTTGTGCATGTACTTAATGTCTTGAAGATCTTTATCTTTAGCATTTCCCGGCGCTACAGCTTGAGCTCCCAACGATGGATCGTTGAAGGCCCCAAGGTTAGCATCCATTCTTCTTTGAAGATAATATTCACCGTGGTAGCTCGCAGAGAAGTGATCTTTCATGTATTGAAGAATTTGCTGTCCAGTTGTTTGAGCAACAGCTGGTTCTGCTTTTTTCTCTTCTGGTTTTACTTCAGTCGCTGGAGTGGCAGCTGGAGCAGTGGTCGTTGTTGTCTGTGCTTCAGTTGTCGTGGCACTAGTTGCGCCTGGAACTGCTTTTTTCTTCTTGGTCTTTTCTTTCTTTGTTGTCGTTGTTTTCGCCGCAGTTGTCTGTGCGTAAACCTGACCAGAAAGAAGAACCGCAGTCATAAGTAAAATCTTTGCGTACATTGAAATGGCTCCTTTTCGCTGATTTCGTGAGGTCTGTTCTCTCGTTATTCGTTTGTTACTATTAGATGACTTGTCTTTATTCTATAAATAGAAAACGCTATTGTTATGTTTTTTGCTCAAGAATTCAACGGTCTTTTAAATAGTTGTCCACAAAAGGGTTATTTGTAAGAATAAGTAAGAAAATGCGAGAATTTTCTGTGACAAGCTGGCCCTACTCTGCGATTCTCAACAATTATGTCTAAATTCTTTTTCATTCTTCTTTTGCTTGTAGCGCAATTGATCCGCGCACCGATTTCTCTTTTATTGATTGTGTTAAGGCCCTTTTTTCCTGCGCTCAAGGCGCGTATTGATTTTGAGCGCAAAAATAGCGTTGAAGAAGAGTGTCGATCTTTTAAAAAAGATCAGCTGAAGGCCGATTATTGTTTTGAAGTCTCTTCAGAAGGGGAATTAGAGCAGGTGCGACCTCTCTTGGAATATTTCCTTGCAAAAAATAAACGCATTGAACTTCTTTTTGCTTCGCCTTCGGTAGAGAGCAAATGCCAAAAAATGGCCCGCGATTACAAAGATCAAATCCGCATTTTTCGCGTTCCTCTTGCGACCCATCTCTTTCTTTTTCAAACGGCCCACCAGTTTATCAGTGCTCCTAAAATAATTTTTTGTCGCTATGATTTTTTTCCCGAGCTCTTAATTCTTAAGTATTTTGGGAAAAAATGTATTCTTGTATCAGGGGCAGCTGGAAAAAAACCGTCCTGGTTTAAATCACAAGTTTATCAGTTGTTTCAAATCATCGTGGCGGCAAACGCAAAAGAAGCACAAATCTTTATTGAACGAGAACAAATTGATTCTAAAAAAGTTTTGAGTTTTGACTTTCGCATTCCGCGCATCTTTGAGCGGGCCGATGGGGCCGAATCTTTATTATCCTCGCCAGCTGTTGGAGCTTTGCAAAGTTATTTGTCTTTTTTAAGAACGCGATCCCGTCGTTCGACACTTATTTTAGGAAGTGCGTGGGAAAGTGATCTCGTCGTCTTTGCTTCTCCTGAATGGAAATCAGCTTTGAAAAAAGGGGAAATCCACCTTTTGGTTGTGCCTCATGATTTAAATGCGAAGGCCCTGACTTCTATGAAAGAGCATTTAAGCCAACTCTTTCCTGAAGTTCCTGTCTGCGAGATCAGCGCAGGACAAAATCAATGGGAATCGACAAAAGAAGGAATCGTCATTCTTAATTGGCGCGGAATTCTGTGCGAATTATATACGCTTTTTGACCTTGTTTATATTGGCGGCGGGTTCGGTCGATCAATTCACTCTGTTTTAGAACCTTTTCTTTGTGGTGCAAAAGTTTTTTGTGGTCCCCGCATTCACCGTTCGACAGAGTTTGATTATGTGGAGGGCGTGGCCCCTGGTGAAATACAACTTCTCAATAATGCCGATTCCTTTTATACTTTATTTAAAGAGAAGGCGGCGACAGTACCTGATGAATCCATCAGAACGAAGCTGAAGGGCGAATCTTCTTTGCAAATGAAGACCGTGTTGAGTGAGATTGAATCATGTTGAACAAAGATATTGACTACGCGCTGGTGGGGCACAACTTCATCACGTTTTTACTTTCCATCGGATTATTAAACCGCGGAAAGAAAGTTCTTGTTCTTGATGACGATCGATTTAATTACGGCGATTTTTTTACAAGCTCACTTACTCTTTTGGATGTTGAGTTTCTTCGCACCTGGGGAGAGTCGAGCGATCTCCTTCCTTTGAAAAATATTGATCAATACTTGGGCCCGGCCTCTGTTTACTTTACGATTGGAAAAAAGCAGATTGTACTCGGAGATACGGCGATGAGAAACTATCGCGAACTCTGCCGCAAATTTCCCAAGCTTTTTTTCAATGAAAAAAGTGGTGGGCTTGCCTCAGCAGAGGAAGTGGAAAATCTTAACAGCAGTTATAATCAGTTTTGCCTGAAAGTGACTAAGGCCATATTCTCTGAAAAGAACCCGCTGAAGCTGGCCAAAACGTTTGAGACGTCGATACCCGCCGAACTTCAAATTCAATTTGATTATTTCTTCAAAAATTTTTCGCAAAAAGACATCATGTCAGAAAGTGAGAAAGCTGAATTCAACGCTTTTGTTTATATGACACGCGGATTTTTCCAAAGCCGTTTGTCTACTACGGGATCGCGTTCGGAAATCATGCATTTGTTTTTCTCGCTTATTTCCCCTTATTTCAAACTCGATCACGATCGATTGATAAAAGATCTTCTGACCGTTCATGAGCAGGCCGGCGGAGAGTTTAAAAAGCTGAATCTTGCTGATTTGAAATTTCAAAGTGGTCTGGTGAAAAGTTTTGAACTCGAAAGTTTCGAAGGACTTATCAAACCCAAGAAAATGGCCTTCATTGGTGGTTATCCCGTAGGTTTACCGATTAAGCTGAAAACCTCGAGCACGAGCTACAACTGCCTTAATGTGTCTCTGACTTTTAAAGAGAATGTAAATCCACTTTTAAATCAGAAGAAAGTTCTTTTTTCTTCACCCATGAAAATTGGAACAGATCGTCCGTTGTGGGAAGTGTACTTTGAAAATAATAAGGCCACATTTAATATTATTATGGCCAAGCGTGAAGGCACTAAGATCGAATTCATTCGAGAGCGCGTCTTGCAACTTTTGCAAGAAGATCTCTCTTATCTGTATCCAGAACATCAATTTGATATAGAGTTTGCAGAGATGCGCTTTACTCTCGACGTTTTTATAGAAGACAAAGACTATGAGGCCCATAAAAGATTGGGCGGAAATTTGGCAAAGCTTATTCACGTTATCGAAGATAGCGCTCCTTTGATTCTTTCGAGACTTAAAAACGTTCTCTATTTCGGTCCCTATAATGAAGATGCTTTGGGGACGTTTTCTTCTTTAATCGAGATTAAAAAATGGCGGGAGACCCTATAAAACAAGAGCTGAAAAACGAGGAAGGCCAGACCGTGGTGGAGTACCTCCTGCTTTTGGTGGTCATGGCGACTATTATTTCATCCTTGATCGTCACTATAAAAAACCGCTACTTAGGCGATGCCACCAAATGTGATAACCCCGCGTTTTCTAAAACGCTTTTATGTAAAATCAATCGCTTAATGAGTCCATTGCCTACCGAGAAACGCTTCCAGTATTTTCCGTTCAAAAAGTGATCATTTTGACACCACTCGCTGTAATTTATACAGAGCGCCACGTTTTCTAATGAGAACAATTTTTACCTCCGCTACACTGAAACAGATTACGTCAAAAGGTTTTAATGATTAAAGCTGCTCTCAATTGAAGAGGCAGTTTTTTAGAGGAGTGTTTATGACAATTTCAACTAGACGATTAACGTTCATGAGTTTGTTCTTAGCGACTGCCTTAGCAGCGGGGATTCATTCACCACAGCTTCGCGCTCAAGATGACATGCTTGATGAAGCAGACGACGCTCTTCAAATGGATGACATCAACTTAGAAGGAAAACTTTCACCAAGCGAAAGACTTCGTCAAAGAAGAGAAAAGCTTGAAGAAAGAAACAAAATAATGGTCGAAAAGAAAATCGAAGATATTCGTGTTAAGCAGGAAATTGCTTTAACAAATAAACTTCAGGACGCTTTTGGAAAAAGCTTAAACAACTTAAACGAAGATAAAGTTCAACAGGAAGTGAAAGTGGTTCAGGCCGCTCCAGTTGCGCCTCAGCCAGTTGTTGCTCCGGCTCCGGTTGTTGAAACGAAAATTATCGAAGTTGAGAAGCCGGTCATTAAAGAAGAAAAGAAATCAAAAGTCATCCCTTTCATCGGTGCTCAATCTATAAAAGGTGACAAAACTGATTTCGAAACAAAGATGAATATTGGTGCTTCTGTTGAAACGTTTGTGTTGCCACAACTTTCAGCTGGCCTTGGCATCGGTTATTCAACAATGGATATTACTGATACAGCAAACGCTTATCTGAATAATGGTTCAGTGATCGGCTCAGGTTATTATTCAAGCTTCTCAGGCGGAAGAAAGATGTCTTATGACAAACTTTCGATTGAAGCTAACTCTAAGTTCTTCCTGACTGTGGATTCAAAAGTAAAACCATTTGCAGGTCTTGGGCTCAGCTACAACCGCTCAAACTTGAAATATGACGACAATGGTAATGGTTATAACTATAACGGAATCAACTACGGTTCAGAAGGGTTCTCTTCAACTTCAATGGCGGCAAGTGCGAAGCTTGGAGCAGAAGTGGATTTCAGCGAAACTGTGGGCCTTAACATTGATCTTTCCTATGCAAAAACGTTGAGTTCAGGTCTTGCTAACAAGGCCGATACAACAAACAGCAACCCTGACCAGGTGAGATTGCAGAACGTAACAAAGTCTATTGAAGATTCGGACATTACTACAATCGCTGCGGGTCTGGTTGTAAGATTCTAATCGTTAAAACAAAATCCTCATCATAAAAACGGGCACCAAATGGTGCCCGTTTTGTTTTGTCGGCCAATTTTTCTTCCTTCCTAAAAAAGGCTTCCTGCCTTACAATTTAGAGATATTGTTTCACAAAAATTCATGGAGAGAATTTATGTCAATGAGAGACGTGTATATTGTCGATGGTAAAAGAACGCCACAAGCAAAAGCAGGGACTGATCTAAAAGATGTCGCGGCCCCGTATCTCGGTGCTTATCTCGTTAAGCACTTGATAGACAACACTGAAATTCCCACTGACATGGTTGATGAAGTAATCTTCGGCAACACTGGAACTCCGGCGAAATATCCAAACGTAGGGAGAGTCATTGCTCTTGAAGCTGGATTAGATAAAAAAACTTCTGGTTATTCAGTTCATAGAAATTGTGCTTCTGGAATGGAAGCTGTTTCTCAGGCCTATTTAAAAATCGCCAGCGGCCGCAGCGACGTTATTGTCGCCGGTGGTGTTGAGTCGATGTCGCAAATGCCTCTCATGTATAACAAAGAGATGACTGAGCTTTTTGCAAAACTCATGAAAGCTAAATCAATGGGCGAAAAACTTGCGGCGCTCTCAAGCTTCAGACCTAATTACCTCACTCCGGTTATTGCCATTGAACAAGGACTCACTGATCCGTTCTGCGGACTCAACATGGGACAGACGGCAGAACTCCTGGCGCGCGAATTAAAAATCACGAGAGAGATGCAAGATACCTACGCTAACAACTCACACATGAAAGCAATTGCAGCGACGAAAGAAGGAAGATTTAAAGATGAGATTCTTCCAATCACAATCGGTGGCAATTTGAATAAACTTCTTGTGGACGATTCTGGCCCACGTGCCAATTCGACAGTTGAAGGCCTGGGAAAAATGAAGCCGTATTTCGATAAAAAATCGGGAACAGTCACTGTCGGAAACAGCTGTCCGATTACTGACGGAGGCTCTGCTCTTCTTTTTGTTTCAGAGGACGCTGTCAAAAAATACAACTTGAAACCCATTGCAAAAATGACGGATTATCATTTCCATGGACTAGAACCTGAAAGAATGGGAATGGGGCCTCTTCTGGCGATGGACGGTGTTATGAGAAGAGCGAATAAACAGCTTTCTGATTTCGATCTATTTGAATTGAACGAAGCTTTTGCTGCGCAAATTCTTGCCGTCAGCATTGGTTTGAAAGATAAAGAAGTGGCCGCACGTTTTGGTCTCGATAAGGCGTGGGGCGAACTCGATTGGAGTAAAGTTAACGTAAACGGCGGAGGGATTGCCCTCGGTCACCCAGTCGGTTCTACGGGTTCAAGATTAATCGTCACATTGATTCACGAACTAAAGAAAAGAAAAGGTCGTTACGGCCTCGCTTCGCTTTGTATCGGTGGCGGTCAAGGTGGGGCAGTGATTGTTGAAAATTTAATCAGATAATTTTTTATAAGTGAGATGAACATGAGCTTTAAAAGAATCAGTGTCGAATACAAAGACAATATCGCCTATGTTGGTTTTGGATTAAATAATCCTAAATCAATGACCACTCTCGATTTTGAACTGATGAATGATTTCACTGGCGTTTTAGACGAACTCTACGCCAAGGCCAGCGAATTAAAAGGCGCGATCTTTTTCTCTCATGTAAAAGATTGTTTTATAGCCGGCGCGGATATCACTTTGATTGCAACTCTTTCAACTGAAGCAGAAGCTGCTGACAAGAGCGAGCAGGGTCAATCCATTTTCAACAGAGTTGAAGATCTTCCTTTTCCAACAGTTGCTTGTGTCGACGGTGTTTGTCTAGGAGGCGGATTAGAATTTGCTCTTTCTTGTAAAACGATCATTGCTTCCAATTCCATAAAAACTCAACTGGGTCTTCCAGAAGTAAAACTGGGAATTATTCCAGGCTTCGGTGGAACTTACCGTCTTCCAAGAAAAATAGGATTGCCGAATTCTCTCGATATGATCCTTACCGGAAAAACTCTTCGCGCTGATAAAGCTAAACGCTTGGGCCTTGTCGCTGAAGTTTATCCGAAAGAAAATCTTGTCTCGATGGCGCCTAAATTTTTTGTGAAAAGAGAAGTTCATCATTCACTGAAAGATTCGATGAAAGAGCTGGCCACAGAAAATTTTGTGACACGAAAAATTATTTTTCAGAAAGTTCGCGAATCAGTTCTGAAAAAAACAAACGGTTTTTACCAGGCCCCATTAAAAATTCTCGATGTCATGGACTCGGGAATGATGAAGGGAAGAACGAGCTATCTCGCAGGAGAAGCGCAGGCCTTCGGTGAACTCGCAATCAGCGAGCAAAGTAAAAATCTTCAGCATATTTACTTCATGTCTGAAGCGGCCAAGAAATACACAGGTCCTAAAGGAACAAAAGCTCTTCCTGAACTTCATCGCGGAGCTGCTCTGGGAGCAGGAACGATGGGCGGTGGGATTGCGTGGCTGATGGCCGATGCGGGCATGCATCCGATTATGAAGGATCTTTCGTTTGATGCTCTCAATCTGGGATTGAAGCAATCATCGCAGAATTTTGCCGGCGCTTTAAAGCGCAAGAAAATTTCTGTTGATGAATTTGAAAGAAAGCAAAGATCGATTACAGCTCAACTTGATTACAGCGGTTTCCAGAAAGTGGATCTCGTCATTGAAGCTGTTGTTGAAAATATGGACATTAAGAAAAAAGTTTTTGCTGAGGTTGAAAAACAAGTTCACCCTGAATGCCTTCTCACTTCAAATACATCGTCATTGTCAGTTGAAGAAATGAGTAAAGCTCTAGAGAAGCCAGGACGCTTTGCAGGCCTTCACTTCTTCAATCCAGTTCACTTGATGCCACTGGTGGAAATTATTGTTCATTCAAAAGTGGATCCTGAAACGGTTGAAGCTCTTTATAAATGGGTTCTTCGCGTAAAGAAAACGCCGGTTGTTGTTAAAGATGGCCCGGGCTTTCTAGTTAACCGAATCCTTATGCCTTATTTAAATGAAGCGGGATACCTTCTTGAAGAAGGCGTTTCTGTGAAAGATCTCGATCAGGCCGCCTTGAATTTTGGGATGCCAATGGGCCCAGCTAGACTTCTTGATGAAGTCGGTATTGATGTCGCCATCAAAGTGGCCAAGGTCATGTATGAAGGCCTTGGTGAGCGCGCTCATCCTTCGAAATTTTCAACGAAGCTTGCTGAGAAAAACTTTCTTGGAAAGAAAAACAGCAAAGGCTTTTACCTTTACGATGAAAAAGGAAAAGTGACAGGGCCTAACCCTGAAGTCGATGAACTGCTTCCGAAAGAAAGAAAAAAAATGACAGAAACTGAATTGCAGCTCCGCTTGTTCCTTCCGATGATCAATGAAGCTGCCGCCATTTTAAAAGACGGAATTGTCGAGACGGCCGCTGATGTCGATCTAGGTTTAATTTTCGGTATCGGGTTTCCTCCGTTTAGAGGCGGGCTCCTACGTTATGCCGATAGTGAAGGACTTGATAAAATCCTTGCCGCTCTTAAAAACTTTAGCGAAACTGTAGACGCTGAACGATACCGTCCAAGTGACTATCTCGTCCAATTAGTGGAGAGTAAGACCTCGTTCTATGAAAAAGCGCGCTGATGTTTAAAACGTATCTCAAGTATTTTTTCTTTTTCATTATTTCCGCAAAAAATAGACAACGACTGCTCATTCTCGCAGTCGTTGGTTTATTTATCTCTTCTTTTGCTCTCATTGTTCTTCAAAGCACAATGGGTGGACTTCAAAATAAATTGATGGAGAGATCTAAAGCAGTCATCGGACGCGCCACCATTCTTTATAAAAGCGACGTTCAGAATCCTAAACTTCAGGAGATTGAGAAAATCCTTTCTGAAAAAAAACTTAATTACACACGCGAGTATGAAATAGAACTTCTTCTTCGCTATCAAACCTATATTACTCCTGTGATTGTTCACGGCCTTGATCTGAAAGGCTTTATTCCGCCTTTTTTAACAAAAGAGAAGTTTGAAGCGATGATGCCTATGGAACTTGCTTATAAAGTGGGTGTGGCGCCGCCAGAAACACTTGAGCTTATTTCACCGTCTCATGTTGATGAGCTCTTAGGAGATATTCCACGCAGTCAATCGGTGAGAATTGATCGCACTTTCAGTTCAGATGTTCCTGAAATCGACATGTATCATATGTGGGTGAGATTGCCTCTCATTCAAAATCTTATTCAGAATAAAATGATTAATCGTCTGAGAATTTATTCACCAGGGGATTTCGAATCACTAAAAACGCTGCTTCCGAAAGAAGCTCGTCTTATGACCTGGGAAGATGAAAATAGGACATTGGTTTGGGCCCTCAATCTTGAGGCCACAGTCATGGTCTTTCTATTTGCAGCGATGAGCTTATTGGTTTCATTGTGTATTTCATCGGGGCTTTTAATTTTCTTCAATAAAATTAAAACTGACTTATCGAGCTTCTGGATTCTTGGTGCGAGCCACGACAAGATAAATCGTTCGACAAAATATTTTCTTCATCTGATGAGTTTTCTCTCTATTTTGTGTGGAGTTTTAGCTGGTCTTCTTTTTCTTTATCTCTTCGACCATTTCGCTCCGGAAATTATGCCGGATGTTTTTGTGGATCGAAAAATTCCAATTCTTATTACGGCCAAGGGACTGCTTGTTTCCTTTTTTGTTCCCTATCTAATTTCATTTTTCTTCGTGAAGTTTGCTTTGGCGCAATTTAAACGCGAACACGACTTTCTTTCTCACGTTAGAAGTATTTCTTAAAAATTCTAAAAAAAAAGGCCCCGGATTCGGGGCCTTCACTTTTGCTATTTTGTCGTTGAAGACTTTTTCGATTTTTTCTTTTTCTTTGTCGTTGTAACTGTTTCTTCTTTTTTTGTTTCAGAAGATGACGATGAAGAAGCTGAAGCAGCAGGAGTGCTCGTTTCAGGTGTTTTCCACTTTTCAGTGGCCTTTTCAATTTGAGAACAAGAAGCAAGAGTCATAAGACTGGCCAATACGATCATCGTTTTCATTTTACAAATTTCTCCTCAATTACAATTTTAAATTTTTTAAACCGGCAAATGCATTGTTTTTCAAATTCTGTTGCGCTGGTAATTTTACTTCTTTTTGTCCCTGGCCTTTGCCTGCTGGGCGCGTTCCAGGTGTTGCCTGAGCTGCGCGGTTTGCTTGCTGACCTTGTTTTGCTGTCAGAGAAATTCTTCCGCGATCGTAATCGATATCGAGAACCTGAACTTTCACTTCCTGACCGACTTTAAGGGCCGTCATGGCATCGTCAACATAGTTGTCGGAAATTTGCGAAACGTGCAGAAGACCATTTTCCTTGATACCGATATCAACGAAGGCCCCAAACTGAGTGATGTTTGTCACTAGTCCCGGATACCATTCACCGATTTTCAGATCTGTGATTTTTGAAATATCTTTTCTGTATTCGAAGGACTTGAACTCTGTTCTCGGATCTTGCGAAGGTGCTTTGAGTGATTTTACGATATCGTTAAAGGTAAACTCACCAACTTCAGTTTTGAAGTCGTGATCGCGTTCTAATTTTGCAATAAGATCTTTACTCGCAAGAAGTTCCTTCACACTTGTATTATTCTTTTTTGCCCATGCCGAAATGACATCGTAACGTTCAGGGTGAATGAATGTTCCATCAAGAGGTTCTTCACCGTTATAAATGCGAAGAAAGCCCGCGGCCTGTTCAAAAATTTTCGCTGAGAATCTTGGGATTTTTAAAATATCTTTTCTTGTTTTGAATTGGCCGTTGGTCTCTCTGAATTTAACAACGTTTCCAGCAAGCGCTGGACCAATACCTGAAACGTAAGCAAGAAGAGGAGCTGAAGCTGTATTCAAGTCAACGCCTACAAAGTTAACACACGATTCAACCACACCTTCCAATGATTTTTTAAGTCTCGCCTGGTTAACATCGTGCTGGTATTGACCGACACCAATAGATTTCGGATCGATTTTTACCAGTTCAGCAAGAGGATCCTGGAAACGTCTTGCAATTGAAACGGCCCCTCTGACTGTAACGTCTTTATCCGGAAATTCACTCGCAGCTAATTCACTTGCTGAGTAAACTGAAGCACCAGCTTCTGAAATTAATGTGGCGTTTGTTTTACCCGCTTTTACCGCTGGAACATTGTCCATGATGAATTGCAGAGTCTCGCGCCCGTAAGTTCCAGAACCGATAGCGATATGATCAACCTTAAATTGTTCGATGATCGCCTGAAGAATGGAAGCAGATTCTTTAACCTGCATTCTTGGTTCGTGAGGATAGATAACGCAATCGCCGAGAAGTTTTCCGGTATTATCGATGATAACAACTTTACAACCTGTACGAACTCCCGGATCCACGCCGACAACAGCTTTTGGGCCTAGGTATGGCTGAAGAAGAAGGTTTTTCAAGTTAACCCCGAAAACGTTGATCGCCGTTTCATCAGAGAGTCTTTTCAGTTCTGATTTAATTTCGAGATCCAAGCTTGGGTGAATATAGTTCAGGTAAGCTTTTTTAGCTGCGAGCTCGAGATCTGCCTGACAGCCAAGACCGCCCTTATCAAAGAATTTTTTTCTAAGAAGGCCTGTCGCCACTTCTTCAGGGAAAACGACATCAACCTTTAATGTTTTAGAAGTCATTCCTCTTCTGATAGCTAAAAAGCGGTGAGACGCTTTTGGTTCTTTCAGTTCAGAAGCCTTTTGAGAAAACTCAAAATAGTCTTTGTACTTCATCCAGTCTTTATCTTCTTCTTCCGCTTTATCACGTTTCGTTGATTTAATCAGAGCATCTGCCCAGTAATCTTTACGAAGTTGCTCTTTCACTTCCGGATCGTGGGCCATTGTTTCGATGATGATATCGAAAGCACCGGCGTACGCATCTTCAAATGAATTGATTTTAAATTCGGGTTTATTGAATTTATCGCCGAACTGATCTTTGAGTTGTTGTTTGGTAGCGGGTGAAGTGAGAATAATTTCTGCGAGTGGATCCAGTCCGGCCTCTTTGGCCATCATTCCTTTGGATTTCTTTTTTGCTTTGTAAGGAGCGTATAAATCTTCCAGTTGGTTGATTGTATCGGCCGCCTTAATTTTCTTTTCAAGTTCTGGAGTCAGTTGCTCCATTTTTTTAATAGCATCGAGAATATAGTCGCGGCGTTTTTCTCGCTCAATATAATTTTCATACGATTCATGAATCGCTCTAATTTGAACTTCATCCATTCCTCCAGTGACTTCTTTACGGTAACGGGCCACAAAGGGAACTGTCGATTGCTCTGTGATGAGCAAGTTCAAAACGGCGAGAACTGACCTGGCATTCAGATTTGTTTCTTGGGCGGCAAAAATGACTGCATTTTGTTCGAGTGACATGAAGTGAATCTCCTTAAAAATCGTGTATCGTCGTCAATAGCTAATTGTGTGAAGGTAAAACGATAATCATTTTAAAAACTGTTGGCAATACGCTAGTATAGGCAGACGGAAGATTTTAGAGGAGAAAACCGTGATCTACGATTTAATAGTAGTGGGAAATGGTCTTGCTGCGCAGACATTTCTATTTGAATTATTTAACCAGAAATCAACTGTAATAAAAAATCAGAATTTTTCCGTTGGTCAGGTTTACTCAGATGAAATTTCTCCTCCTTGTAGCGTAAGAACGACCGCTACAGTGGCCCTTTCTGGCATAGAAGAGGGAATTTCACCTCTGGGAAATGAGTTGCGCGAATCTTATTTTTTGTTTGAAAAATTTTTTGAAACACACAAACCGTTAGGTGTAGAAAAAGTTAATCAATTTATTCTTCACTCAAATGCCGAAGAAAAAGAAAAACTCACTCGCAGGTACAAGACGCTTTCTCCGATCGTTGCCGATTTTCTGAGAGAAGAAATGACGGGGGTTGAGATGGAATCTTATCAAATATCTCCACAAACATTTAAATCTTGGCTAGAAGAAAAAATAGGATCTTTTGAAATTGATCGCAATAAAAATTTTGTTCGTTCAATGGAATTAAATGACTTGGGTCATGTCGAACTTACGCTCTTAAACGGCCAAATTTTAACAGCTAAGAAAATTCTTCTTGCAACCGGGGCCTATTCCAAAATCTTTTCGTCTTTTTTCAAGACAAGCGAAATGGATGCCACCGGAGTGCTTGCTGGATCTTATCTGGAACGCTCTGTCGATTTGCAAAGGCCATCCTTTTTTATCACTCTGGACGGAAATAAATGTGTTTATCGCTCCAATGAAAAACAGCTTGTCATTGGAAGCGTTTCCCAAAAAGGGGCCTTTGAATCTGCTGATTTTGAAGAATTAAAATCCATTGTTAAATTGTTTAAAGATCATTTGAAAATAGATATTGGCGAAATGGACGATTATAAAATGATCACTGGTCTTCGCCACAAAGGAAGACAACGCCGTCCTATTTATAAGGCGCTTGATTCAGAGAAGAAAATAATCATGATCAGCGGTTTTTATAAAAACGGATTTACGTTTTCGCATCTTGCTGCAAGAGAAATTCTGAAAGATCTCAATCTGTAATATCTTTTTGACAAGAACCTTGTTTGTACTTCACACCGGCGCAATCAGCAAAGCAAGAATTGGAATAGGTCTTTCCGTTTTCGCCACAGACTGGCATCCACAATTGAACGCAGGTACATTTTTTGGGATCAATCGTTGGTTTTAAAATGCTCGGATGCGGATTGCCCAGCGCTTCGCCACTTGCTTTTGACACTCCAGTCATTGGGGGAACATTAATATGTTTATCGCCGATCTTGGCCGCCTCTGGTTTGTGCGCGCAGGCCTGAGTCAGCAAAAGCATTGAGAGAAAAAAAGAATAAAAAAAGCGATTAAAAAATTTCATGAAATAAGGATTTCATAAGTTTTGCAATTAATGAAGGTGATTTTTTTTGAAAGAGATTTTTGGTGGCTTGGGGCAGAATCGAACTGCCCACCTATGGGTTATGAATCCATCGCTCTAACCAACTGAGCTACCAAGCCATTAAAAAAGTTTGACCCATCCTAAGATTCAATGAGCTATCTGTCAAGAATTTAAAGCGAAATTTTAAAGACATCGGTCTAAATAGACCTTATGATGAGTGACTTATGCAGAGGATGAAATTTAATTCCCGCCAGTTTGTTCGCCATGTGGAACGCTTTATGGAGGCCATGCGGCTGTTAGACCCGCACAAAAAAGTGATCGTGGCCGTCTCCGGTGGCGTTGATTCAGTGGCGCTCATGTACGTTTTAAACGACATCACCAAAGGAAACATGAAAGTTCTGCATATCAATCACGGCACAAGACCAGAAAATAAAAACGAAGAGGCCTTAGTTTTAAAACATGCCCAAATTTGCAATCTTGAAGTCGATATCGTTCGTTTTTCTCTCGATTTAAAGCAGTCCAATTTTGAAGGCGTCGCTAGAAATCTTCGCGCAGGTGTCTATAAGCAGTATCTGCAAAATCAATTTTGGGTTTATACGGCCCACCATCTCGATGATTCATTTGAATGGAGTATGATTCAATCGTTTAAACAAAGCTCGCTTTCTTCCACTTTGGGGATCCCCGTTTTTAACAAAGGGCTCGTTCGTCCTTTTATGTGCGTGAGTAAAAATCACATCAGAAAATACGCGCAATCACTAGGACTCAGTTACGCTGAGGACAGTAGCAACCGCGATATGCGCTTTGAGCGCAATTTCTTCCGCAAATTTCTTACTGAAACCATTCATGCACGCTATCCCCAATACCTTCGCCATTATGTAGCAAGACAGACTGAACTCGCTCGCAAACTCGAGCTTCATCGCTCACTTTTTATTGAGCAAAGGCCTCGTGAGTTGACCTTGCTTATGGAAAAAAGAGAAGCGAGTGGAGCAGTTGTTCTCCGCTCCGGCGATTTCAGCTTTCACAAAGAGGAAATTAAAGAGTGGATTCATTTTTTTTCGCGCTCACATCGCGGAGAAATAGATCGTGAAGTCGATAAGCTGATTGCTTCTCATCAAGACCTGAAAGACAATGCCCATAAATGTAAAATGAAGGGCCCCCACGCTTTTTCAGGTGGTGTAAAAATTTTTCTTTTAGACAATTATCTTCTGATCGCGAGCGATTCTCATCTTGAGTATTACAAAGAAGCAGATGAAAAAATTCTTAGTTACTTAAAGCATACCTCTGTTACGCAGATGACTTCCGGTCAACCTTTAAAAAAAGGGAAGGCCTTCTTCCCATTCATAACATTGATGAATAAGAGTCACATGGACAAATCTTCGAAACTTATTCATCCTTTGTTTCCCAAATCTACTCAGTGGCTCAAAGATAAAAAAATTCCCTACAACTTTTATCCATTACTCTCAAAAAAGAATAGACAAAAGCTCCGCCTGCACGCGGTCATACTTGATTCTTCTATCTTGGGTTTATAGAATAGGATGATCGTTTTCGTTTCACCAATAAGGACATAGGAATTAAATGAAACCTCAACAAAAAACTCTCACTCTCTGGATTGTCGTCATCTTGCTCATGGCCCTTCTTGCAAAAGTCGCTATGGTCGATAAGACAAACCACAAATTTATCAAGTATCCGGAGTTCGTTCGTGCGGTTGAAGAAAAACAAGTGGATGAAGTTGTCTTCAAAGGCAAAGACACCATTATGGGTAAATTCAAAGCTGGATATGAAAGCGGTTCTCGTTTTTCTCTCACGGGAAATACTGGAGATGCTACGTTTAATATCTTACGCGAGAACGGAATTATTCCGCAGTACGAGGAAGAAGAAAAGCAACCATTCTTTACTTCACTCCTTTTGAATTGGGGACCGATGATTCTTCTCATCGTGATTTTCTATTTCTTCCTTCGCCAGATTCAAGCAGGCGGCGGCAAAGCAATGAGCTTTGGAAAATCACGCGCAAGAATGTTGAACCCACATGAAAAGAAAATCACATTCGGTGATGTTTCTGGTGTTCAAGAAGCAAAAGAAGAACTTGAAGAAGTTGTCGACTTCTTGAAAGATCCAAAAAAATACACAGCACTCGGCGGGAAAATTCCTAAAGGGGTTATTCTTGTTGGTCCTCCGGGAACAGGGAAAACTCTTCTTGCTAGAGCTGTCGCCGGTGAAGCTGATGTTCCATTCTTTTCTATTTCAGGATCTGACTTCGTAGAAATGTTTGTCGGTGTTGGTGCTTCCCGCGTTCGCGATTTGTTCGAACAAGGAAAGAAACACGCACCTTGTATTATCTTTATCGATGAGATCGATGCTGTTGGTAGACACCGCGGCCAAGGCATGGGCGGTGGACACGATGAACGCGAACAAACTCTGAACCAACTTCTTGTTGAGATGGATGGTTTCGAATCAAACGAAGGTGTTATTCTTATTGCGGCGACAAACAGAATTGACGTTCTCGATCCAGCTCTTTTAAGACCAGGTCGTTTTGACAGAAGAGTTATGGTTGGACCTCCAGATGTCAGAGGACGTCTCGGTATTTTGAAAGTTCATACGAAAAAAACTCCGCTTGAAGACAATGTTGATCTTGAAGTGATTGCTAAAGGGACTCCTGGATTCACTGGGGCCGATCTCGCTAACCTTGTTAACGAAGCAGCATTGAATGCAGCTAGACTGAACAAGAAAAAACTTGGCAATGACGATTTCGAGCAAGCAAAAGATAAAGTTCTGATGGGACCTGAAAGAAAATCACTCGTTATTTCTGATAAAGAAAAACTGATGACGGCCTACCATGAAGCAGGACATACACTTGTTGGTATGAATCTTCCGTACACTGATCCTATTCACAAAGTTTCAATTATGCCTCGTGGTGGTGCTCTCGGTGTTACTCAGACTCTTCCACAAGAAGATATGTTGTCTTTGACAAACGATCGCGCAGAAAACTTCATTTCATTTTTAATGGGTGGTCGTTGTGCTGAAGAAATCGTTTACAATCAAATGACTTCAGGTGCCTCTAACGATATTGAACGCTCTACAAGCTTAGCTCGCTCAATGGTTTGTAAGTGGGGAATGTCTGAAAAAATGGGACCGATTAACTACAACAAATCGGGCATGTCGATTTACACTGGCGGCGGAGATAATACTGATTACTCTGAAAAAACAGCTCAGGAAATCGATGAAGAAATTAACCGCATTGTAGAGAAAAACTACAAAATCGCGCTCAATATTCTTAAGTCCAACAGAGATGCCCTTGATCGTCTCGCTCACGCACTCGTGACTTGGGAAACTGTGGATTTCCAACAGGTGAAAGATGTTATCGCAGGTATTGATATCGGCGTGCCTCTAAAGCCAGTAAAAAAATCTGACGATGAAACAAAAGAATCATCATCAGGAATGAATCCAGTTCTTGCTTAAGATTCATGTTACCAGAATTTAAGACACTAAAAACGATGGGGGTTATTAACGTAACCCCCAATTCGTTTTCAGATCCCAAAAAATTTTTCAATTCGCCAGAACTTATCCAGACATTACAATCCTTAAAAGATCGACGCGATCTCATTTTAGATTTCGGTTTTGAATCAACTGCTCCCATGAATGCTTCGGTTAGTGCTGAAGAGGAAAAGGTCCGTTTCGATTCTTTTTTTGAATTGATTAAAGACATTGATTTGAATGATCGCTGGATTTCTTTTGATACTTATAGGCCCTCGAGCTTTCGTTATTTCGAATCCCGTTTTAAAGAGCGCTATAAAGGGCAAGGATTTCTTTTTAATGACGTCTCGGGTGTGATTGACGATGAATTAGAATCGCTCTTAAAAGACAAAAAAGAAGACAGAAACTTTCTTTTTATTTTTAGTTTTACGCATATTCCTTCCCGTGATCAAACAGGAAAGCACATGGTGTTTACTCGCGAAGGGGATATTGGATCACAAGCGGTGGAGCATTTTAAATCCGCAGAACAAAGATTTAAAGAATGGGGAGTCAATCACAAAGTTATTTTTGATCCTTGTTTTGGTTTTTCAAAAACATATGAGCAAAATTGGGATTTAATAAAAAATTTCGGCGCACTTAAGAACTCTTTCTCTGATGAGCGAAGCTGGCTTATTGGGCTTTCAAAAAAATCGTTTCTGCGCAAATCTCTTCCGCCTGAGACGTCTGATCTTTTTGAAGAAGCGGAAAGACTGCATGTTAAGCTACTTCAAAATTTTATTGCAAACAACAGCGGACATCTCTTTTTTCGAGTTCACGATTTTGATATCGTTGCTCGCGCTGAAAATCAACTGAGGACATCACATGCCTGATTATCAATTCTGGAATGAACGCTGGGTCAACAATCAAATCGGTTTTCATCAGGGAAAACCGCATTCATCTCTTGTTAAATTCATCGATGTCTTCAAAGGTCATAAAAAAGTGCTTGTCCCACTTTGTGGAAAAACGCTCGATATGATTTTTTTGCGAGATCAAGGATTCGAAGTAATCGGAGTGGAGTTTTCTGAACTCGCTATTCTCGATTTCATTAAAGAGAATAAACTTTCGATGAAGAAATCTTCAGAAAAACATTTTCAGGTTTATCGCGGTGAAGGCCTTACTTTATATCAAGGCGATTTTTTTAACCTCACTAAAGAAGACCTTAGTGGAGTGACGGCCTGTTATGATCGCGCTTCGATGGTCGCTTTTGATGATCAAGAACGTCTGCGCTATTCAGACTTTTTAAAAAGAACGGCAGTGGATCTAAAGAAATGTCTGGTGATTGTTTTTAACTATGGCCCCGTTCCCGGGGGGCCACCTTATTCAGTCGTCGATGAAGAAATTAGTAAATTGTATGGTGATGCTTTTACAATTCATCTTTGTAATGAAGAAAATTTTCCATTAAGAGAGGCGCTCAAGGACCGAGGGGCCACTTTTGAGAAAGAAAAAACCTGGGAGTTTAGCAGGGCATCTGAATTTTAAACTCAGATCCCTGGCCTAACTGGCTCTCGACCCAAATGCGTCCGCCGTGGGCCTCAACAATTTGCTTAGTAATAAAGAGACCTAGGCCAAGACCCGCAACCTCTTTAGGATTTTTAATTTTTTCAAAACGATAGAAAATTTTATCGATATTTTCCGGTGCGATGCCAATTCCATTGTCTTTTACCGCGAGAAAAATCCGTCCATTTTCTTTGGTGAGTTTAAGTATCACAGGTCGGTTATTTCCATAGCGAATGGTATTCGTTAATAAATTCATCAGGACTTGTTCAATGCGGACGCGATCCCACGTGACAAAAATAGGTCCATCTGTGCATTCAAGTTCCGGCATTGGACAACCCGAGGTACGGAATTGATCGCGGAGCATACCAAGCACTTCATTGATAAGTTCATTGAGTTCAAATTCTTGTTGTCTCAATGTGAGATTGCCGGTTCTAATACGGGAAATATCCAACATGTCATCGACTAATCTGTTTAATTTTCCGACTTGTTTTTCAATCTGATCGCAAAGACCTGAAACTCTTTCAGGCTTCAGCAATTCATCGCGACCGCGATCCATAGACCTTCTAAAAAGTTGGCAGTTGAGTTTTAAAGAAGTGAGCGGAGTTTTTAATTCGTGTGAAGCAATGGAAAGAAATTCATCGCGCGTGACGAGTGCTGACTCCAGTTCCTGTTTTCTTTGTTCCAGTTGATCTGAAAGGTGTTTTCGATCTTCAATATCGGTGCACGAGCCAAACCATTTAACGATGGTGCCGTGTTGATCGCGCATCGGTAGAGCGAGACCTAAAAACCAGCGGTAGCCTCCGCTTCTGTCTTTTAAGCGGTATTCAATATGGTAAGGCTCGCCAGTCTTTAAAGAGTGAGTCCACTTGTTGACCATTTGTGGAAAATCTTCCGGATGAATTAGGCCTTGCCAAGTTTGCAGAATATCCTCTTGTTCTGTGAGGCCGGTGTATTCGTAAAAACGATCGTTATAAAAATCCATTGAGCCGTCATCTTTAGACGTCCAGATAATGTGCGGAATGGAATTGGCAAGTTGACGGAAGTGCATCTGGCTTTCATTGAGCATGGCCTCAATTTTTACTTGTTCATCAATATCCGTATTTGTTCCGAACCAACGGATGATTTTACCATCGCTATTTTTAATAGGGATAGCACGGGATAAAAACCACCGATAATTTCCGTCTTTACCTTTTATCGGATAAATTTCTTCCCACGGTTTTCCGCTGATCAGATGGCGCTTAAATCCGTTAACGACTCTGTCAACATGATCTGGATGGTGAACTTGCTGCCAGTTCCAACCGTGAAGCTCTTCTTCTGTTAAACCTGTATAGTCTTCCCAGCGCTGATTGTACCAGGAAACCCATCCATCACCATCGCTCATCCACGCCAGTGGAGGAATATTATTGGCAATGGTTTCAAATTTTTCTTCATGAATTCTCACTGCTTCTCGGGCCGACTTCAAATCATGAATATCTGTGCTTGTTCCAAACCAATTTTCAATAGTGTTTTGATCATTGGTAATCGGAACAGAGCGGACGAGGTGCCAACGAAATTCGCCCTCTTTATTTTTTATTCTGCATTCAATTGAAAATTTACTTCCTCGTTTTATACTCATCTTCCAATTGCCGAGAACCGCGGATAGGTCATCGGGATGAATAAACTTATTTAAGTTGAGCTGGAAGAGATCTCTTTCAATCAAACCCGTGAATTCTTCCCATTGCTTATTGAGATAAATAATTTTGCCAAATTGATTGGAGACAAAGACGATCTGTGGCATGGAATCGGCGAGAGCGCGGAAACGTTGTTCATTGCTGGCCACGGCCTCTTCCTGCAATTTTCTCTGGGTAATATCGCGATAAAAAACGGCGACTCCACCGTCGTCCGTTTTATTGGCGTGAACTTCGGTCCATATTTTTAAAGGTGCAAAGTAGGCTTCGAACTCTGTTGGCACGCCTGTCTGCATGACTTTTTCAAGTTCTCTCCAATAGACTGAAGTTTTGTAATCGTGAATGGGAAAGGCATCCCAAAGTTTTTTTCCTACATGTTCTGATTTTTTTGATCGCGTGATTTTTTCGTGATTGCGATTGACGAAGGCGATGACCCAGTTTGAATCGACAACAAAAAATGAATCTTGCATATTCTCAACGATAGAATAGAGCTGTTGAGACGTTTCACGCATTTTCTTAGCAAAGATTTGTTCGCGTTTTTTGGTGTAACTGATGAGCCAGGCAATCGATAAGGTCGATGTGAAGTAAACAGCGATGCGGATGAGTGTTCCTTGTTCCGTGCTCATTCCATAGAAATGGGTGAAGACAATTAAACTCGTAAAGACAATTGAAGCGATGGCCGCGGGAAAATCGAGCCATGAAATAAAAAAGACAACCGGATAGAGGAAAAGAAACTTGGCATTGTGTATGTATTGCGAGGCTTTTGCCTGCAAAATAAGGGCAATCAGCGACACTAATAGTGAAGCGGAAATGCGCCAGATAAGGTTTCTTTTGTTCATAGTTTTTAACATAAGGTTTCGTTTTTTATAGTCCTTATGTTTACTGTTCAAGTGTGGGCTTTACAACTCAAGAGATTCTCTATTTTTGGTTAAGGATGGTTAAAAAGAAGCGTGTAAAAAATACATTTTTTCATCTTTCTTAACACAAAATTTTTATTTGGCGTAAAAGTTTGGCCAATGAAAACTTTTATTATCCTCTTAGCGGCACAGGTCGTTTTTTTTCCTGCTGCTTTTGCAAAGCAAGACCTTCCGGTCATGCCGACAGATATTCAACTGAATATCTGGGATGATTTTAATACATATGAAACTTCAGAAGGGACTTCAATAAACACTGATAAAGGAATTTACGGTGATGATAACAGACGTCTTGTTTCCGAAATTGATTCCAGTGAAGAGACGTTAAAAGAAATGTCCCGGGCCGTTCTGGCGCAGGTTCCACGCTGGCGAGTCACGGAAGAAGATAAAACCTCTTATACAATTGCGACTAAAAATCTGGAAAAAGGAATGAATTTCTGTCCGGATGAAAAATTCTCAGCGCTACCTCTTGTTTCAAGTTGCTCGGCCTTTTTGATCGGTGAGGATTTGCTTTTAACCGCCGGTCATTGTGTTAAAGATAAGTTTGATTGTCAGAAGAATTTCTGGGTTATGGACTATGATGATGAGCTTGGTTTTTCAATTGATCATCCCAAAGTTAAAATTGAAAAAGAGAAAGTGGTAACCTGTGAAAAACTAATTTCCATTCAAGAAAATTCTAAATTTGATTACGCTCTGATGAAAATTAATCGCAAAGTCGTCGATAGAAAACCACTAGTGATTAGAAAATTAGGGAAAGTTTCCAATGATGCCAATCTCACTGTTATCGGACATCCGATGGGACTTCCAAAAATTGTGGCGGGAGAGGCAAAAATTCGATCGAATCATTTGCCCTACACATTTCTCACAAACGCTGACACTTTCAGCGGAAATTCCGGCTCACCAGTGATTAACCTTGAAACTCATCAAGTGGAAGGAATTCTCATTCGCGGCGACTCGGATTTCCAGATGGACCTCGATCTGGGCTGTAACCGAGCTTATCATTGTGCCAACAATGAATGTAAAGGTGAGACCGTCATGCGAACAACTGAACTCCCTTTCAAATTTTTTCCTCGCTTTTAGTTGAATTCCTTCTTGTGATCTCTTAACATTGAAGTATGGAATATGAATGCGGTCCGCTTCTTCTATACAGTCAGGATAAAATCCGAATGATGGATTTTCTTTCTGACGTGTTTGAATTCGATGTCGACAGCGTTTCCGACAGTGTTCACCGTGGCCCGCTCTTTCTTAAACTTTGCGAACAATCTTCTTCTGACGAATTTTCCCGAAACAAGGGAATTGTCTTTTCGTTTAAAGTTCGTAGCGAAGACGAGCTCAAAGAAATTATGAGCAAATATAATTTCTTTCTTTATCGCAAGTCCCAAGGACCATACGAACTGGAAACTGTCGATTTGAAAAAAAATGACAAATCCACGACTTTAACTTTAACGGATATCGATCAACGCCACTGGCGTTTTGAGCTCGATCATCGCCCGGAATTTTAAAATGAAATCTTTTAAGATCATCGATGCTCTCTGCGCGACCAGCGCGGGCGTTTCCCGCAAACAAATTTCCTTTGACACTCAAACCGGATTAATTCTTTCCGTTGATGAAAATAAATTTTCACGAGACGAAATCGACAATTACTACGGCGATGATTGTCTGCTCTTTGCAGGAATGGGAGACATTCACATCCACGCACGAGAAGATGTCAGTGGCAAAAACACTTACAAGGAAGATTTTCGTTCAACATGTGCCGCTGCCAAGAATGGTGGTCTCGTTCACGTAGCAGATATGCCCAATAACCCGATTCCTCCCATCGATGATCAATCTTATCTGGCGAAAATGGAGTTAACTCAAAAGAGCGATGTACCGATTCTTTTGTACGCCGGCATTGGTCCTAAAACTCGTCCACTCTCTTTCAAAGTGCCCTACAAAGTCTACATGGGGCCGTCCATCGGCGATTTGTTTTTTAAAAACAATGCCGATCTCGACGATGTTCTTGCCCATTATAAAAATCAGTGGGTGAGTTTTCATTGCGAAGATCCGGAAATACTTGAGGCCCACAAGGGAGAAAAAGATCATTTTTCTAAAAGACCAGTGGAGGCCGAACTCATGGCCACCGATCTGGCCCTTAACCTTATCGAAAAATATGATCTCACCGGGAAGCTTTGCCATTACAGTGCCGGCGCAGGACTTGCGGCCATCAAAAAGGCCAAGGAAAAAGGACTTCGTGTTACATGTGAAGTCACGCCTCAACACCTATTTTTAAGCGAAGAAAAAATTCGCACAATGGATCCTAAAGAGCAGGTTCATTATCAAATGAATCCACCCATCAGGTCTGAAGAAGATGCTTTAGCGCTGTTAGAGGCCTTGAAAAAAGGGGAGATCGACTATCTCGCAACCGATCATGCTCCGCACTCAAAAGAGGAAAAAGAAGCTGGCATGAGTGGTTTGCCAGGCCTTGACACTTTTGCGCCATTTACGACCTGGCTTATGAAAAATAAAGGAGTGAAGCCCGAAACAATCGCTTTAGTGGCCTCGGAAAATCCTGGCCGTTTTTTCAACGCCTTTCTTTCTTCGCTGAATGAAAAATCGGATTTGATGAAAAAATGGGGCAAAGGAATGGGGCTTATTGCAGAGGGATATTCTGCGTCCTTCACCGTTCTTAATATGCAAAAACCCATCACAATCACGAGAGAAAATCTTAAAACCAAGGCGCAATGGTCTCCCTTCTTGGGTGTAACCTTTCCCGGCTCAGTCGAGTCTGTCTATCTTCGCGGACAAAAATGTTAATGGGAAAGCTGGATAAAAAGAGTCAACTGTAAGCATTTGTTAGTGCCCATTTACTGCCTTGTCCTTTTAAAATTAGAGGCCCTCGAAAATTTTAGAAGGATTATTGAATGAAATTAACTCTCGCTTTATCTATGGCCCTGATGCTTTCTTTTACTGCACAAGCAGGATTCAAATCAAAAAAATTAGCGCCTATTAAAATTGTTCCAAAAGTTATCTACGGACAAGACGATCGCATGGATGTTTTTGAGAGTTCAGATTCTTTGATGAAAGAGCTTTCGAGATCTACAGCTGCGCAAATTCTTAACAATAATCTGGTTCAAGAAGGCGATACATACACAATTAAATCAAAGACACTTGAAGAAGAAGGGATTTGCAAAAGCGAACGTTTTTCTTCTCAACCGGCCGCTGCCAACTGCTCTGGGTTTTTGGTAGGAGCAGACATGCTCGTTACAGCTGGCCACTGTATCAATCAAGTCAGTGACTGTGAAAATCACGCGTGGGTTTTTGATTTCGCCAATGCATCCGAAGAAAAAACGAATTTCTCATTTGATAATTCTCAAGTTTACCACTGTACAAAAATCATCGCTCGCGAAAAAAACCCGTCGAACATGAATGACTACGCAGTTTTAAGACTTGATCGTCCTGTCACAGGCCGCACCCCACTTAAATTCAGAACGGCAGGCAAACCAGCTGACGATGCTGTTTTTACAGTCATCGGTCACCCAACAGGTCTACCTCTGAAAATTACAGCTGCTGCTGATATGCGCGACAATACGAACGCCATTTACTTCAGAACAAACGCCGATACATATGGCGGGAACTCTGGATCGGCCGTCGTCGATTCAAGAACTGGTGTTGTCGAAGGCATTCTGGTTCGTGGAGATCAGGACTATCAACAGGCAGAAAATGATTCTTGTCTAGTCTCGGTTCACCGCGATCAAGATGGTGGGCGCGGAGAAGACGTGACACGCATTACGAATATTAAATTTCCAAAAAAATAAGTTATAAAGGCGCCGTTTAGTTTTGTTTTCGGCGCCTTTAGTTTTAGACTGGCCTCTAAGGATGGAGGCTTTTTCTTCGGAATCAGACTGGAGAAATAAGCTCCCGACCTTCAAATCTTGCCAAAATATTTTCAGCACACAACATTGCCATTGCTCTTCTTGCTTCAAAAGTGGCCGAGCCAATATGGGGCAGAAGAAAAACATTGGAACATTTCAGAAGCTCCGAAGAAAGAGGCAGCGGCTCAGGACTCATGACATCGAGGCCCGCTCCAAAAATTTTTTTCCCCTTTAAAGCACGGACCAAAGCATCCTGATCCACAACTTCTCCTCGGGCCGTATTGATTAAAACTGCCTGTGGTTTCATTAAGGAGAGTTCGCGTTCGCCTATAAGAAAACGCGTTTCCTCAGTTAATGGAACGTGTATTGAGACGAAATCACTTTCTTCCAAAAGACGATCGAGTTCCATTTTCTTGGCCGCAAATGGAGTTTCTTTAGTCGAGTGGGCCGTGTAAAGAACACGCATCTGAAAGGCATAATGGGCCATTTCAGCAAGGCGCTTTCCGATCCTGCCCAGACCAACAATCCCTAATGTCTTGCCCTTTAACGCCGGTCCAAGGTGCTTTTCCGGATGCCAATTCTTCCAGTCTCCGGTGTAAATGCTCGCGTTGGCTTCGTGAAATTGACGTGAGGCCGCCAGCATAAGGCCAAGGGCCGTTTCCGCCGTCGCCTCAGTCAGAACATCGGGTGTATTTGTCACTGCGATTCCTAAACGTTTGGCCATGGCCACGTCGATATTATTAAATCCTACGGCGTAATTGGCGATGATTTTCAGATGCGTATTTTCTTTTAAAAAACTCTCATCAATTTGATCAGAAAGCATAGTGATCAAGGCGTCCGCCTTCTTCGCTTCATGAAAAAGTTCTTCTCTGGAAAGAGGAGAATCGTGGGGATTAACTTCAACGGCCACACCATTTTTCTTTAGAAATTGGGGGCCATCAGAAAGTATTGAGCGTGTAATAAATACCCTTTTTGCAACCATGGGCCTTGTCCTTTTTGTCCAAATTAACTGCTGTTCTGACAATCTCTTACAAACTCCGTTACAATTGAGTAAAAAATGAGCACTGCTCAAATTTTTATATTCAAGAAATCTAATTAATGCTAGGTTCCCGGCACTACTCAAAAGGAGATGATGTGAAAATTTTATTACCAATCCTAGCTCTTGTACAACTTACATCTGCTAATGCTTCACTCGTGGGCGTTATGGATTCTGGAACAGATCTATCGCATAGAGATCTTGCACCAAAAGCTTGGTTAAATAAAAAAGAAAAATTTGGAAGCAAAGTAGACGCTGATGGCGACGGTCTTCCAGGAAACACAAACGGATGGGACTTCACAGAGAATTCTCCAAAAGTTTATAATAACAAATACAACTCATTCATCACTGCTGATGTAAAAACATTTTACAACTATTACAGCAAAATTGATCTGGGCACTGTTACTCAACAAGAAATGGAATGGCTCAGAGGTCACAGCACCGATCAAGTATTCATGAATAAAGTGAACTTTATCGGCGGGTATATCCACGGAACTCACTGTGCAGGTATTTCCGTTAAAAACGTCAATGCTGCAAAAATTCTGGCCATGAAAGTTATCCCGACTGTTTATGAAGAACCGGTAGCACCAGTTCAAACGAACGGACAGGAACAAACTCCACCGCCAGCTGACACAACTCCAGCAAAGACTATTGAAGAATTCAAAGCTGAACTTCTTCAATCTGCTGATCAACAAGTTGAACAGATGGTTGGTCTGCATGGAATCATGAACTTCCATAAAGCAGACGTTGTTAACCAATCATTCGGAATTGGTTATGGCGATGCAGTCAATTTCATTAAAGCGGGCTTTATCGATGAAGTGAAAAGACAACCGACAAATGCAGAGCTAGGCGCTTTAGTGAAGGCCTACTTTGATCGCCTTCTTCAGGAAGGACCAAAAATGTTTGCGGCTGCCCCGGAAACACTTTTCACTATTGCTGCAGGAAATGATCAATCAAACAATGATCTATACCCTGATTACCCGGCAGATATTCAGGCCGATAACAAAATCGTTGTCGCGGCCACTCTTGGCTATAAAAGCCTTGCTTCTTTTTCTAACTACGGTGGAACAAAAGTTGATGTAGCTGCTCCAGGTGTTGCGATTCTTTCAACAGCACCAACTCAGGCCTACATTCCGCTTTCTGGAACAAGCCAGGCAACTCCTTACGTAACGAACATTATCGCTGCGATGAAAGATTTGAACCCGGCCCTTAAAGCACGCGATCTCAGAGATATCGTGCTTGGAACTGTTGATGTTAAAGACTGGTTGAAAGGCAAAGTAAAAACATCTGGTATTGTAAACAAGCCACGCGCTCTTAAGGCAGCTGAGCTTGCGAAGACGATGACAGTTGATAAGGCCATCTCAATGGCGAAGGTCACTATTGCGGATGTTCCGGTTGAAAAATCGTTTACTATCGGGAAGAAATTGAATTTCAACTTGAACTTCAAACCAGTTCGTCCGAGTTTATTGATTAAAAAACCAGTTCTTGAATAATTTAAAATTATAGATCAGACACTATGAAGGCGCCTCAAATGAGGCGCTTTTTTTTTGTCATTTTTTGAATCTTACCTGGTCATTGCTCAGGTAAGTTTTAGTCAGAATTCTGAGGTAGACCAAAATACATTCAGCCGTCATCATTTAACAACTACCATTGAAGGGTAATTAAGGAGTCAGTGATGACAAAATTTAATCAACGTATAGTTTCATGTGCAGCACTTTTATTTTTAACAATGCAGACATCTCAGGCCTCAATTCTGGCCGTTGTCGATTCAGGAAATGATTTCAAACATCAGGATCTGGTGACTAAGGCATGGGTAAACCCACTTGAAATCGCCGGCAATGACCGCGATGAAGACAAAAACGGTTATCCAGACGATGTTAACGGTTGGAACTTTGCTGAAGGCAACAGCATGCTTATCGATTATAAATATGCTTCTTCGAACACTGAAGACGCTCATAAGTTTTTTGATATTCAGCTCAAGTCTTTTCTAGGAACAGTAACTCAAGCAGAACGTGACTGGGCCCGCGAAAAATTTAAAGATGAATCTTTCATTAAAAATCTTCAGATTTTTGGTAACTGGATGCACGGAACACACGTGACAGGAATTGCAGTGAAGAATTCTGCAGATGTTAAAGCGGTAGGAATCAAGTTGATTCCAACTGAAGTTAAACTTCCAGGTAAAGAATCAAAGCTTGTACAGCAAGCGCTTGCCACCGACAAAGGCGGAATTAAAGAAACACTACTCAAGGCAGCTTTAACGGCCCTTGCACAACAACAGACTAAAGTTTATGTAGAAATTGGTGGATACATCAACGGAGCAAAAGCGGATGTAATGAACGGTTCTTTCGGGACTTCATATGACGCTATCTCAGGTGTAATCTCCCAACTCTACAAAACTTTTTTCAAAAAAGATCCGACTGCTGAAGAACTTAAAACGTACACAAATCATTTCTTCACAGTAAATCTTCAGGAAACCAAAAAATTCTTGGCGGCATCACCGAATACATTATTTGTTTTCGCTGCCGGTAACGAAGGATCTAACAATGATGAAGTTCCTTCATCTCCAACGAACGTTGAAGCAGAAAATAAAATTTCAGTTGCAGCAACTCTCGGTGACCAAGCACTCGCTACATTCTCTTGTTATGGAGCTAAGAATGTTGAAGTGGCCGCACCAGGTGTCGGTATTCTTTCTACGATTCCAATGGGCGGATACCTTGCTGTCAGCGGAACTTCACAAGCGGCCCCTTATGTGGCCAACATCGCTGCAAAAGTTAAAGATGTGAACCCAAAACTTGGTTTCAGAGATATCAAAAGAATTATTATGGAAACTGTTGATGTGAAGCCTTGGCTCGTGGGCAAAGTAAAAACTGGTGGGCTTGTGAACCGCGACCGCGCGATTCGCGCAGCTGAACTGACGAGAACTCTTGATGTTGCTCGTGCGATTGCTCAGTCAAAAAATGATATTCTCGCTAAGACGGCAAACGATAAAGCAATGGAGAGAAAATACTTCCAAGTTCCTAGAGAACTTGTGATGCCACTTCCGTCTCCAATTGCTTTCAAACTTTAATGACCAACGACTTATTTCTCAAATAAAAAAAGGCTTCGAAAGAAGCCTTTTTTTATTCCAAAATTTCAATGAGGCCTGTTTCGCCATTCATTTTTACTTTCATTCCGCTTTTTAGTTTTTTAGTGAGTCCTTTGACTCCGACAACGGTGGGAAGACCCATTTCTCGCGCGACGATGGCGGAGTGAGAGAGAAGACCTCCGCGTTCTACTAAGAGCCCGGAGAGTGAAGGGTAAAGGGGAATCCAACCCGGATCTGTTCGATCTGTGACCAGGATTTCTCCGTTTAATGTCATGTCATCTTCTGGCCCCATAATGACTTTAATAACACCAATAACTTCACCTGGAGAACAAGGTGTTCCTTTCATCTGATTAGGAAGAAGAGTGCTTTCATCGAAAACCACTTCAACTTCTTTTTCTGTATGAGTGTTGTTCCAATAGACCGGGCCTCTCGTCATAAAACGAGGAGCTGGTTCAATATCCTTGTAGCGTTCGTATTCTTTTTTTCTCACATCAATAAGCAGACGAAGATTGATGACTGCATTTGTTCCTTCCATCGCCCCTTTTAATTCCTGGAACGAAAGATAAAAAATGTCTTCTTTTTTATCAATGATATTGGCCTTGGCGAAGTCTTCACCGATTGCGTAGAACATAGAGCGGACTACACCATAAATTCGCGTTCGGGCAAAACGTGTATTTTCCCGGTTCATAACTGCTTTACGAGCATGTTTAAGCGACCATTTATAAATCACTTTCCTCATGCCACTGAGATTTTTTTCAAGCAGAGCTTCAGCATTTCTTCTGATAGATTTTTCTCGTTCTTCGTATTCATGAATGTCGGTCTGGCCACAGTTAATCAAGTTTTTTAGAAAGACAAAAAAGAGAGAAGGTTCCTGATGTAAATCTTTTTGTTCGAGTTTCATCTCACTCATACATCTAAAACCGTAGCGGTCTATGTAATCCAGAACCATTTTATAAAAATCTTGATGAGCTGACTGGTTGAGGGCCTCTAGACAATGTTCATTGGGAGTTTCGAGAATGAGTTTTTTTAAGTCAGGGTTCTTTGAAACAACACCCGAGAGAACGATTAATCGTTTGGTAGGCTCTGCTGATTCTAGATTTCCGTTTCCTGCAAGAAGATCATTATAGAAAGCGTCACCCAAATGAGAGAGCCACTTGGTCGTAAGCTTTTTAAAAATACCATAGTGAACCATACAGAGAGTATCGTTGATGATCGGAGCATGCCATTTTCTTAGAATTTCATCTTCGAGCTTCTGGAATTGTTCATAAACTTTATCCGCACTCATTCTGCTGTAATCAATCTTTCTGAATTTATCGTAGACAACAGTGAAATCTTTTTGAAATTTATCCACAAGACTTTGGATAGTGAGATGGAAATACCAGAATTTCATTCCAGTAATAAACTGACGAATGACAGCGCCAAAACCATTCTGAAAATCAGAAGGGCGGACTCTTTCGGCAACTTCATCCTGGATGGCCTCATTCGTTCCCATCATCTGTTCCATAAATGCGCGGTTGTTCTTATAACCCGGAAGGATGGAAACAAGTTTATACCAGTTTAAAATATTATAATAAACTCTACCGTAGAAGAGTCCCAGCATGTTGTTCAGATAGCGATCCATCTCTTTTATGCTTTTTTGAGGGACATTTAATACTTCACAAAATTGAATATACACTTCGTGATAGACATAATGAGCAAAACCAAATGTCAGCGGCATTGTAATACCACCATAGCTTTCAACGATATTTGAATTGTCCCAAATATAAAGGAGACCTTTACTGTTTTCAGTCGGAGTTGTGACGGGTCTTGCCTGAAGAATATAAAGTTCGCCGTCTTTCAAGGCCCATTCGACGTCCTGAGGTCTGCCGTAAAAAGTTTCGATACGCGCAGAAACAGTTTGCATTTTTTTCAATTCATCTGACAATAGTGAATCACATAATTGTAGCTCGCTCTGAACATCGACTTCCAGACATTTTTGATTCTGAAGATCTCGGATGAGTTTGCGATTTTTTTCTACAATTGTTTTTTCAATCAGCTTACCATCTGTTTTAGATAGGACGAAAGTATCCGCATCTAGTAACCCGGAAACTAATCCTTCACCTACACCGTAGACAGAATTTATAAAGAGGTGATCATTGTTTCCGTTGATCGGATTACAAGTGAAAATAACACCGCTTTTATCTGGATCAATCATTTCCTGAAGAACAACTGATACTTTGATATTTTTTAATTCTAGTTTATTAATTGTTCGGTAGTGCAGGGATCTTTCAGAATAGGCCGAGGCCCAACATTCTTTAATGGCGAGTTTGACGTTGTCAAAATCTGAAAGATATAAAAAGCTGGAAAGTTGTCCGGCGAATGAATGAAGTGCACTATCTTCGTCGTGGGCGCTTGATCTAACAGAGATGAGTTTTTTTCCAAACTCTTCATAGACTGACTTTAACTTATTTTCTAATTCCGCAGGGAAGGGAGTTTCAACAATTTTCAATCTTATTTTTTCGGAAACTTCGAGAAGAGAAAGATGTTGATCAAGGAAAATATTTTCAATGTAGTCTCCAACTTGAGTCTTATCTTTAAAAACGTCAAAGAATGAAGGAGTAAGCGTGATGAAATCGGGAACATTCACTCCATTTTTTTTGAGAAGATAAAGATTAAAACCTTTTCCACCTGATTCTTTCTTAGCGAAGTGAAAAGTACTTTGTGAAGTTACCGTGAGCAGACGTGATTCTGTCATGTCATCTATCCTTAATATGGCCTTGGTGTTTATGAATGACAACGTATCGGTGAAAAGGTCCAACTATTAAAAATTAAAAAAGAAAGAACTTTCCCGACAGGTATTGTCAGACATAAACTAAATTCACGTTTTTT